>Ga0207695_10000474_pt1 | contig 87178 bp, 75 predicted proteins | sample KBSC54metaG_FD_184354 | JGI IMG/M metagenome (GOLD analysis project Ga0207695, IMG submission 184354) | Corn rhizosphere microbial communities from Kellogg Biological Station, Michigan, USA - KBS C5-4 metaG (SPAdes) (version 2) | ecosystem: Host-associated > Plants > Roots > Rhizosphere > Soil...
CCACGGTTCCCGGGTACGGGTTCCATGCAAAGCCGACACGCGGCTGGATGCGGTTGGTGTTCTTGATGGTGCTGCTGTACTGCGTCGAAATCGGCGGGAAGTTGGGATTGTTCTTGATCGGAGGCGGGGTAATCTGGATGTCCCAGCGAACACCCGCGTTCAAAGTGAAGTTCGGAGTGATCTTCCAGGAGTCCTCAACGAAGGCGTCGTACATCTTCATCCAGAAATCGTCCAAACCGGCTTTGGCTCCCGAGTTCACAATATCCTTCACCTGCACAAAGCTGGTGAAACGGTAGCCCGCATAGGGATCCGTGTCGTGGCCGGCGAAGCTGTCCGCTGCCCAGTTCTGGAAGTTAACCTCGTTGTTGGTTCCGTTGTAGTTGTAAACACCACCGCCCTGGAACAGGTTGATCATCACCTCGTGGACCAGATTCACGTCTCCACCGAACTTGAACGTGTGCCGCCCGTGGGTCGTAGAGAACACGTCGGTGATCTGAGTGCGGTGCTCGTCCGGCTCGGCCGTGCGCGGCAAAGCGTTGGGCATGCCGTAGGTGAAGGTGCCGATTCCGACGCTCGGTGCCGCTGCATTGGCACCGGCGGTCTCCAGATCGCGTCCATACTGCCAGTGAATCTGGTTGATCGACCGCGAGGAGAGCTGGCTCGTCAGACCACCCACGAGGAAACGCTCATGGTAAGTCGTTGGGCCATTTGTTGTCGGCGAACTCCCCGAGAACACGTTCGAGCCGCTGTAACCGTAGGAGGATTGGAAGTTCGCAAAGTTGAAGTCGACGAAGGTGTCGTTCTTTGAATTGATGTGCCAGTCTAAACGCGGGAAGAAGATGTCTTCCTTTGAAAACCGCGTCGGCGCACCCGTACCCTGCTGCAGGATGAAGTTGATCGCCGCATAGCACTGTGTTCCCGGCGCACCCGCTGTCGGATCCAGAACCAGGGGATTCGCCGGATGTCCGGTGATCGTGCTCGGACACTGTTGCGGCGTAATGACATTGCCCTTGATCGTCTTGCCCGACGAGTCAACATCGAGCGCCGGCGTCAGGCTGACCGGGTTGTTGTTGTAATAGAGCGCCTTACCCACCCGGCGAAAACCGTCATAGGTGAAGAAGAAGAACACATGGTCCTTCAGGATCGGCAGTCCCACCGAGCCGCCGAACTGCTGCTGCTGGTGGATGGGCTGCGTGAGCAGAAAGGCTGCGGCCGTCGGATTCGGCGTGTTGAACTTCGCCGCCCACTTGGTCTGCGGATCCAGCGCGTTCAACGACGGATAACGCAGGTAATAGAACAGGTCACCGTGAATCTCATTGGTGCCTGACTTCGTGATCGCATTCACCTGGCCGCCGGCCGCCTGGCCGAACTCCACCGAGTAGTTGGAGGTCTCAGCCTGGAACTCCTTGATCGAGTCCAGCGAGTACACATACGGCGCACCCGATGCCCGGCCCCGAGCCTCCGAGAACAGCATCTGGTTGTTATTCGCGCCGTCCACGTAGTTCTGGTTGTAAAGGCCGCTGATTCCACGGAAGCTCACCATACCCGAGCCTCCGTCCGGAACCACGTTCGGCGTGTTCAGAACGAACGAGCTCCAGTTGCGCGAGTTCACCGGCAGGTTGCTGATGATCTGCTGGTCAATCGTCTGGGAGACTTCGGTGCGCTGCGAATCCAGAATCAGGTTTTGCCCGGTGACCGTCACCTCGGTCGAAGTCGCGCCCACCGGCAGCGCTGCGTCCACAGTCAATGTCTGTCCCACATTGAGCGTCAGGTCCTTGGTGTCGACCTTCGACATTCCCGCCGCCGTGACCACCACCTCATAGTGCCCGGGCTGCAAAAACGGAGCGGTATAGCTGCCCGAACTCGTGCCTGTGACCGTGTGGGTGGCGGACGTGTCGGTATCGATCACCGTAACCGTCGCATTGGGCACCACGGCGCCAGTGGAGTCCGTCACGGTACCGGTGATCGTTCCGGTTCCAGCCGACTGCCCAAACATCATGCGGCCCGGCAGCACGGCCAGGGTCAGGACGGCAGCAAGAGCGAAAGGCCGTTTCCAATCTGCAAGTTTCATAACTGTGGCACTCCTTAAAGTCATCCGTAAACGTTCGTCGTTAGAAACAGGGCCGTTTGCCAGCCTCTGGTGCTCCATCTCCCGGAAACGCCGCATACCGTGGACGAACCACTGCCACGTACAAGCACGGCGAAATTCCGAAAATAGTGGATAGTTCGAGCCTCTTCTCTCCCTCTATGGGATGTCAAGGGTAAATTCGATTGAAATTCGCTCCTATGCCTTCCAGGGGCCCGAATTTTATGCCCGCGTAACAACTCCGGCACGCCTCGCCGTCCAACCCTTCCGCCTCGAATCCTTTACTCTGGAAGCAATGCCCAGTCAGCGCCAGTCCGCGTCCCGGTCCCGCACCCCTGATCCCGCCGAGGTCCGCGCCTGGCTCCGCGGCCTGCCTAAAGCCGAGCTCCACCTGCACCTCGAGGGCACCATCGAGCCCGCCACCCTGGTCGACCTCTCCCGCCGCCACGACCCCACCCCGCTCACCCTGGCGGATGCCCGCAACCTCTACACCTACAGCAACTTCCTCGGTTTCCTCGACGCCTTCAAGGCCGTCAGCTCCCGCCTCAAAGGCCCCGACGACTACGAGCTCATCACCTACAACATGGTCCGCGCCCTCGCCGCCCAGGGCGTCGTCCACGCCGAGGTCTACATCTCCTTCGGCATCATCTATTACTTCAAGCAGACCGACCCCGAGCCCTACGTCGCCGCCATCGAGCGCGGCCGCCTGCGCGGCGAAAAGGAGTTCGGCACCACCGTCCTCTGGCTCATCGACGCCGTCCGCCACTTCGGCACCGAAGAAGCCACCCGCGTCTTCCGCCGCGCCGCCGAGCTCCGCCCGCAGTACCCCTCCATCATCGGCATCGGCATCGGTGGCGACGAGGCCCGCGGACCCGCCTCCCAGTTCCGCGAAATCTACGACGAAGCCCGCGCCGCCGGCCTCCGCCTCACCGCCCACGCCGGCGAGTCCGGCGGGCCCGTCGAAGGCCCCGCCAGCATCTGGGCCGCCATCAACATCGGCGCCGAACGCATCGGACATGGCCTCGCCGCCCAGCACGACCCTCAGCTCCTCGAGGTCCTCGCCGAAAAGCAGATCCCCGTCGAGCTCAACGTCACCTCCAACATCCGCACCGGCTGCTGCCCCTCCTTCTCCGACCACCCCATCCGCAGCTACTTCGACTCCGGCCTCTTCGTCACCTTAAATTCTGACGACCCGCCCATGTTCGGCGCCAATCTCCTCGACGAATACGTCCTAGCCCACGACGAGTACGCCTTCACCCCCGACCAGCTCCGCGAACTCGCCGCCAACGCCGCCGAAGCCAGCTTCCTCCCCCCACAGCAAAAAATCGCCCTCCTCTCCCGCATCGAGCAGTACAGGTAAACTTCTCCCCACCTGCCATGCCCGCTCCGGTCGACCTCTACAATCTCGCCTACGCCCAGGTCGAGCACGACCTCTACCGCGACGTCCGCGCCGAAACCTACGGCTACGACCTCGGCCAGACCAGCTGGGTCACCACCGCCGAATCCCACCGCATCCCCCAGCTCCTCCACCTCGCGCCCGCCTCCGCCGTCCTCGAGATCGGCAGCGGCTCCGGCCTCTACGCCCTCCACCTCGCCCAGCGCATCGGCTGCTCCATCACCGGACTCGACCTCAATCCCAACGCCATCGCCGCCGCCACCCAGCTCGCGCAAACCGCCGGCCTCAACTCGCTCGCGCGCTTCCAGCAGGCCGACGCCTCGCAACCCCTCCCACTCCCCGACGCCGCATTCCACGCCGCCTTCGCCAACGACGTCCTCTGCCACATCCCCCACCGCGCCAGCCTGCTCCGCGAGCTCTTCCGCGTCCTCCGACCCGGCGCCCACCTCCTCTTCTCCGACGCCCTCATCGTCGGCGGCCTCCTCTCCCATCAGGAGATCGCCACCCGCAGCTCCATCGGCCCGTACTTCTTCTCGCCACCCGGCGAGAACGAGCGCCTCCTCGCCGCCGCCGGCTTCACCCTGCTGTCCACGGAAGATACTTCAGACGAAGCCGCCACCCTAGCCCAGCGCTGGCACAACGCCCGCGAGCGCCGCCGCGAACCCCTCACCACGCTCGAAGGCCCCGACCGCTTCGCCGGCCTGCAGCAATTTCTCGCCTGTGTCCACACCCTCACCTCCGAGCGCCGCCTCCTCCGCCACCTCCACCTCGCCCAAAAACGTATTTCTTAGAACGAGGCACACCCATACAAAAGTTTCAGTCGTGGCAATTTTTTTGCTTGACAGTTTCACGCACTGCAAGTAGTCTCCGATGCCTGAGACATCTGTTTGGGTAGACGCTCCTTTCGAGTACGTTCGGTAGACTGCGCAAACGCACCATGCCCCACAACATAACTACCTGCGGAGTACTGCACAGTAATTCTCTTTCAGTGCAGCGTCGTGTTTCATAAGTTGAATTCGCTCAGGGCCTCTAGGAATCTCGAGATTCTCTTCTTTGGGGTGTGTTCGATGCCTAACGTTCTGCTTATTATTAAACGTTTAACCGTTGTACCTCTGTTTATCGCCGTCCTAACTTCCGCAAGTGCACAGACGAAGCCGCGTTCATCAGTTACGCCTAACATCCAATTGCCCTTGGAGCATTCCTCTGCTCTACAGTTGCCGATTGTTGCGCCTCTCTTCGTAGAAGATGACGAGTTCACGAGTACGTTGATACTGCTGAATGGAACCGCAGTCCCAACCTATGCAGACATCGCCCTGCATGCGCCGGACGGAACCACTGTCGCCAAAAAAAGGATTCAGTTTAGCCCGCATAGTCAGCAGCAGATCAGCATCCGCGACTTCCGTGCGACTGGTACGGAGCCGAACATCAGTACGGGGAGCATTACAGTCTCGCAAGATCCTAAGCCCGCCGGGATGACCATCGTCGGAGGACTTGCTATTACCCAGCTTACTTCGGGCACAAGGCACTACATTGACGAAGAACTCGCCATGCCGATGCTTGCGGTCCCGGGCCCGTCGAATTCTCAAACATTGCGAGGGGTATCGGATTCGAGCGACGGCCCACCACTCATTGCGATCGCAAGTCTAACAACCGTGACACAACACATCTCCGTACTTTGCGTGTCGGGCACACAGCGCCAAACATCCGCAGTCACAGTCGCGCCGGGACAGGCACTCCTACTTCCTGCTTGCGATCTCGCACCTACTCCGGGCGCTGATCTGCACTGGTATGAAGCCAACGGCTCCCACAAGGCCTATCTGCCGACGGGCATTTCTCTAACTACAGACGGTGTGCCAGGGTCCTTCGCGGCATTCGGGCTGGCACCGCACGATTTGCTGCAGGGCAAGTATTTCAGTTCCGTATCATTCAATGATCCGAGAACAGAATCTTCAATGCACACTTTCACAGGTATCCCAGTTGGTGCCGCCAACCTATTGGGCTACGGGACCTCAACACCTGTATTAGCGCTGGCAAATTTCTCCAGCAGTCCACGTCATGTGACTTTGCGCTACGCGCTGACGCACGACGGAACACCTTCCGTGAATACAGTGGCAACAGTTACGCTGGCACCTTCGAGTAGTCAACAGATCGCGCTCACTGGGTTGACGGGCGACCCATCTTTACAGGACTCATTTCATCGAGCAAGACGATGCTGATCCCGGCGACGTGCAAGTCAAGATGTTATCGAAGGTCGATTCGTCTCCGACCGAAATAGAAATGGTTGCCAAAGACTTCAATGCTCCGGCGAACGGAGGCAATCACCCATGGACCATCGAGAGTGGAACTATCTCTACGCTATTGCTCTTCAATCAGAGTGAAGGGCCGCAGTCCTTCAACGTCGAGATATCTGCCGGAGGAACAGTGTGGCGAAAGCGGTATAAGCTCAGGCCGATGCAGACACAGGCCATTACCATCAACGATCTGATCAGGTCGGGCGCAAAAGACGATTTCGGCGTGCCATTCCCCGCAGGCATAGCCTCTGGCCAGGCTGCGTGGAGCGTGCCTGCAAAAAGTGCGGGACAGGGCAGGTTATTGCAATCCAATTCCGGCACCGCCATGGCGCGAAGCTTCAGTTGCAACTGGCAACTCGAAGTCTGCGGCGGATATCTCGGGAACAACTATCAAGGTGAAGTGCCGGTCGGGCAGACTGTTAACTGGGCAACCATGTTTCTTCAGACCTGCATGAATTCGTGCTACGGGGATCCGGTGGGTAGCGGATATGCGTCAAACTATGGATGGTCTTCGGATGCCCCTGGGATAGCAGGCATCGCTAGCTGGGATGAGTCAGGTAACATACTGCTCGCCGGGATTGGGTCCGGGACCACAAATATCGAGGGTTGGGGCTCAGATGCGTGGTGCACAGTCAATATACAAAATCCAGTTACAACTACTGGCTGTCCGATTCCAACAAACGAGGCGGTTAATTATCAGCGTCAAGACCTAACCGACTCGGGTTCTCCGACCGCGAGCGATTTTCTACAGACGCTCGCGACTTCGGGAAACGATGACGGGGCTTCGATTACCGAAGCAGAAGGCGCGCTGGGGAATGACCAATGCTGGTTTTCCGGGAGCGGGTTTCCTGCCTTCAACTCAGTGACTGGTTCCACATGGGTGATAGGCGGCACCACGCCAGGTTTTGCAGAGTCTCAGGTGGTCGTGCCGGGTCACAATCAATGGGGACCCGATGAGATTGGTTTCCTGCCCGGTGCTGTGAGGTATTACCAGCAGAACGGTCCAAAATTAGGACTAAATTTGCCTTGCGGAACCGTACTATTCCAAAACTTGGCGATTACATGCCCGCCGTCAAGCGGCGATTCCACTCAAACTTATTACAACAGTAACGTAAACCTCAGGTCGACCATTGATACCACCGGAATTACGAACTGCAGAGAGGGCGTATGCTCACCGCACAACCCTTACCAGTAAGGTTGGCACCCGTGAAAGCACAGCATGTAAAGTCGGTTGCGTCATTACTGATGATGTGTGCCGCGTCAGTTGGCTTGCCAGGTCAGATTCGGCCCAGCTCGACTGAGGTCACTCGATCCGACGGCACACTTTCGATCACGGTTCATAGCTACTATCCGGTTCGGGATATCCTGGTTAGATTGGGCCAGGAATATGGATGGTCAATCAACTACGAAGATCCCATATATCCCGCGTCAGATACCGTCGATGTATCGGTCTCAAGCTGGCGTCGTGATCATCCTGGGGAACGAGGATTCTACGTCCCGAAGTGGGAGGACGCATTCTCGGTGCACCTTCCTGCAGCCGGAGAGCATGTTGGCAGCCCCTTTGGCATCTTGCAAGGCATAGTTAACGAATACAACCGGAGCCACGAGTCGGTTAAGTTTCGGATTCAGGCACTCTCCCATTCACGATTTCGGGTGACAGGTAGACCTAGCGGAGGCCGTGGGATTTTCGACGCAACATCGGTTGCCGTGAACCGGCAGCCTACCCAGGGCACACAGGAACTCGCCCGCATTATCAACTCGTGTTCTGCAGAAACTGGCCTGACGATCGTCTTGGGTATCGCACCAATGAATGCGCTTAACCACGCGATTATCGCTGGGGGCATTGGAAAATTAGACTGCGGTTCCGCGATAAATCGAGTTATTGCCCAAGTTAGCCCGGAACTCGTATACCAAGTAATCGAAGATATAGCCGATCGCCAGCTGTTGCTGAGCATAACCGCCACGCATAAGCTCCCAGGGGCGGACGATCACAGTACTTCTTCGGGTCCGCTGCAGTAGATCTAACAGACAGGCTCCCACAACGGCGGGTGGCCCACCCATAGCGGGTGCCCCATTCATGCGCGCAGCGCATGGGTGGGGTTCGGCATCCGCCGGTCCCAGTCAGTGCGCTACAGCAATCGGTTCTACGAGCTCCCGGCTCGCAACCGCGCCGCTCACCACGGGCGCAGTCGGCTCGCCATACCCATCCATCAGGCCTGCGAACTCCAGCTGAGCCTCACGGTCCAACTCCGTCAGCGCCTCGCCCCATCGCGCGATCCGGAGATTCACCTTGTACCCGAACCACCCCAGAACCACGCCCATCACAAGACTCCCGGCGGGTGGCCCAACCATAGCGGGTGCCCCCATTCATGCGCGCAGCGCATGGGTGGGGTTGGGCGTTCCATAGACCCCTCGCAGACCCGGTGAGTTACCCTGTTCCCGGTACCACCTCCTCATGCCGAGCCGTCTCAAGCGATATCACACCCAGGGCCACAACCACTTCCTCACCTTCAGTTGTTCCCGGCGTCTCCCGTATCTCGCCGACGATCTCTCCCGAAGCATCTTCCTCGAAACACTCGAACAGCTGAGACAACGGCACCGCTTCTACCTCTTCGGCTACGTCCTCATGCCCGAGCACGTTCACCTGCTCCTGAGCGAACCGAAACTCCACGACCTCTCCACCACAATCAGCGTGTTAAAGGGCGAAACATCCAAAGCCCTCAAAGGCTCTCGGGAACAGTTCTGGCAGACCCGCTACTACGACTTCAATGTGTTCACTCATTCCAAGTGGATGGAAAAGCTGCGGTATATCCACCGCAATCCGGTAACACGCGGTCTGGTCGAGAAGCCCGAAGACTGGCCTTGGTCCAGCTTCCGTCACTGGCTCACCGGCGAATGCGGTCCGGTCGAGATCGAATCTCATTGGACCTTCGCTCGCCGCGAACGAGAACGGACCCCAATTCATCCACACCAATAACGACATGCGCGGCTACCATTCGGGTGCCCCATTCATGCGCGCAGCGCATGGGTGGGGTTCGGCATCCGCCGGTCCCGGTCAGTGTGCTACAGCAATCGGTTCTACGAGCTCCCGGCTCGCAACCGCGCCGCTCACCACGGGCGCAGTCGGCTCACCATACCCATCCATCAGCCCCGCGAACTCCAGCTGAGCCTCACGGTCCAGCTCCGTCAGCGCCTCGCCCCATCGCGCGATCCGGAGATTCACCTTGTACCCGAACCACCCCAGAACCACGCCCATCACAAGACTCCCGCCAACAGCCGCAAACACCATATATCCGCTCCCCGAAACATCTCCACAGAGGATTGCTTCCCGGACGGACCGGCCGTGCGCGTCGAACCTCGGCGTGCATGGCCATCCGTCCATCTCGCCGCATACGCCGCCGCTCGATCGATCGGATTCCGTCCGAGTCGTATTTTCGAAAAGCCTACTGCAACATCACCGCTCCCAACATCCCCCACAAGGGTAAGCGCGCGCCTCGCTCCACGGCGCCACCCCCTCGCCACCCGCTCCGCGGCTCCACCCAGACAAAAGCGGCCCCGGGAAATCCGACGCCCCGGGGCCGCTTCTTACATAACCACCATCAGCGAAGTACTGCTACGCCGCCTTCGCATCCCGCATCATCTTCACCCTGTCATGCGCCTGCCGGACGTGCCCTTGCTGCCGGATCAGCAGCTCCCGCACATTGCCCGTCAGCTTGTCGCTCTTCAGAGCCTCCTCGTACGCCTTCTTGGCCGCGTCTTCGCCCTGCTCCGCCGTCGCCAGCAGAGTGTGATCGCCGCCGCCCAGGTTGGCCTTCAGATCGCCCCACGCCCGGTGCACCGGACCGGCGACCGTGCCGCCCACGTCCTCATTTGCGCCCACGGCGTTCTTCAGCTCGTGCTCAAACCGGTGCCGCGTGCTCGCCTCCTCGAGGAAGAAGCTCCTCGCCTGCTGGTCCTTCAGGTGCTCGCCAATGTCGGAAAAGCCCTTGTGGCTGTCGTGCAGGATCTGGATCACGGTCTTCAGCGGCTCTTGAATATCGCTCATCGATTTTCCTCCAGCTACGTCCGATGGCATACCAAGCACCTGCGTTGGTTGCGCCGCCGCAGTTCCGTACCGCCTTATCCACATCCCACGCTTGACACTGTTCGTAAAATTAAAAAGATGGAGAGGTGGCTGGCAACCCTGCCAACTCCACCCCACGGAAGAGACAGTTCCCTAGTGTCAAACTAGTGACTCCCCTCCGCTAACCCCTTCCCCCTCAATAAATCGTGGGTATATACCGGGGGGTGGGTCCCTAGTGCACCGTCAGCTCTTCCGCTGGCGGCGACCCCGACCGCTTCGGCGGCAGCCGCATCAGAAACGGCAGCGGCGACAGACACACCACCACGATCGCCAGAATCGTGAACGCGTTTTTGTAGCTCAGCATCGACGCCTGCCGCAGCATCATTTGGTACGCTTCGCCCATCGCCACCGAGTTCGCGCTCATCCCGCCGCCTCGCCCGCGCCCCAGCATCTCGGCAATCCGATCGCGGAACAGCAGGAACGCCGGGCTGCCCGGCACAATGTTCGCCGCCAGCGCCTGCTGATGCACCTGAGTCTTCCGCGCCAGATACGTGGTCAGCAGCGCGGTGCCGGCCGAGCCGCCCAGGTTGCGAGCAAAGTTCGAAAGGCTCGAAATCTGATTCGACTTCGTCGCCGGAACGCCCACGTAGTTCAGCGTGCTGATCGGAATGAAGACGAACGGCAAGCTCAGCACCTGGAAACAGCGCCACATCACCACGGTGCCGAACGGCGTGGTCAGGTCCAGCCGGCTCAAGTTGTAAATCCCCGCCGCCGTGCCGATGTACGCGATGCACACCAGCAGCCGCGGATCGACTTTCCCGAGCATGCGCCCCGCAACCGCCATCATGACCATCATGACGAAGCCCGCCGGCGACAGCGCCTTTCCCGCAAGCTCCGCGGTGTACCCGAGCAGAATCTGCAGATACTGCGGAATTAACACGGTCGATCCGAACAGCACCATCCCAAGGATCAGCTGCAGGAAGACGGCGGTGCCAAAATTCCGGTTCTTCAGCAGCTTCAGATCCACAATGGGATCGGGGTGATTCCACTCCCACCAGGCGAAGAAGACCAGCAGGCATACTGCTATCGCGGCCGTGGTGCAGATGAGCGGGTCACCGAACCAGTCCTTCTCCTGGCCTTTGTCCAGCGTGAACTCGAGCAGGCCGACGCCGATGGCGACCAGGCCGAGTCCGGTGAAGTCGACTCGCAGGTGCTTGGATTCCTCGCGCCGCTCCTTGAGGAACGGCGGATCCTCCACCATGCGGTTCGAGAGGTAGAGCGACAGGATGCCGACCGGCAGGTTGATGAAGAAGATCCAATGCCAGTTGAAGTTGTCGGTGATCCATCCGCCGAGGGTGGGCCCGATGGCGGGCGCAACCACCACCGCCATTCCGTAGAGAGCGAACGCCTGCCCGCGCTTGGCGACGGGAAACGAGTCGGCCAGAATAGCCTGCTCACTGGGCGCTAATCCGCCTCCGCCCAGGCCCTGCAGCACGCGCGCGACGATGAGCAGCGGCAGCGTGTTGGCAAAGCCGCAGAGCATGGAGCACACGGTAAACATCGCCACGCAGCTCATGTAGAACCGCTTGCGTCCGATGCGGTTGGAGAGCCATCCGGAGATGGGCAGGATGATGGCGCTCGAGACCAGGTAGCTGGTAAGCACCCAGGTCGCCTCTTCCGTGCTGGCTCCCAAAGTTCCGGCGATGTGCGGCAGCGCGACATTGGCGATGGAGGTGTCGAGCACCTCCATGAAGGTGGCGAGGGTGACGGTGAGTGCGACCAGCCAGGGATTGTGATGAGGTTTCCAGTTCAGCTCATCGAAAGTCAGCTCAGCCATGACACCTCAGCGCGGCGGGCCGGAGGGTTGCGGCCGAAGTCTGTGTGCGAGCGAGCGGACCCATTCGACGATTCTATTCGGTGAAACGCTGATTCCGGGAGTGTGCCATACGGTAGCTGCCGCAAGACGGGTTAAAAAATGGAACTCCGCCGGCGAGCGGAGTTCCGAGTGCAGCCGTTGGTTGGAAACGGCAAGCTAAGCAAGCAATCGACGCCGGGTAAATCCGGCGATAGCCATCAGACCGGTCCCGACGAGCGCGAGCGATTCCGGCTCCGGTGTGGCGGCGGCCGAAGACGACACCGAGAACGTGGTGAAGTCGCCGATAGTGGCAAGCGGAGAGTACTGCGAGGTGACGGTGAAGACGGCAGGACCCGACTGGCCGGTCAGCGGCCCGGTCGCGGTGAAGTAGCCTAGAGCGGTCGCGTCTAGACAGGTGCTGCCGCTCAGGCAATCCGAGCTGCCATTGGTGATGTAGGCCGCCGAGTAGCTGGTCATAAAGAACGTGAACACCTCGCTGTTGGTGCCGTCGATGGTGAACAACTGCATTCCACCGGGAACGGGGATATTCGTTCCCTGGGTGTAATTCAGGGCGCCGGAGATGAAGTTAAGGGCTGATCCCTGGTTGAGGTAAGTCTGGAAGTCACCGCCCAGACCACCGGCTACCGCGCCCCAGTTGAAGGTAATCGTGCTCGAGGTGAACTGGTCGCCCCCTACCGCAGAGAAGTAACCTGATACAGTGTCCGCGTGGGCTGCGGCAGTGCTCAGGGTCAAAGCAGTGAGTACAGCAAGGACTTTCATTTTGAACATGTGACACTCCGTAAGGCGGAATTGCAATCTTGTTCGTATTGTGTGCAATCCTGAAGCCATTTCCAGTGGGATCAAAAACGGGCAAATTCAAGGGATATGCAAGGAAGTAAATGTTGATTATGCAAATATTTGCAGTTCTTAGGTGGAAACGATTTGCTTTTTTGGGATGCGCAAGCGCAAATCCAGTGCGGCGCGGTGGGCAGATTGATAGGTTAGCCAGGGAACGTTACGGCAATAATTCCAGCGGATTGCAGAAGATGGCATGGCACAATTCCGGTTACCGGTGGGCACGCGCAGGCCGCTTTCCGATTACCCCAGACACAAGGGCGGTAACTGCAAGGTTGAGGCCCGGCCTTCCGAAGAAGGCCGGGCCCACCCCAGCCGGTCCTCCATCGCTGCCGCTGGCCGGACTTCTGGCTTCGTCAATTACGTGGTGCGGCCTTGTAGACCGTCGAACTAGTGAAGTCAGTGAGGTATCCGATCGGTGCGCCAACCGCGGCGCCCACCGCCGAAAAGGCGCCAACGACAGCGCCTGTACTCGAAAGACCGTCTAGGCAGCCAAATTGGAATGGCTGGCAATGCGGGTCGTGGGCGGAGATACCGGCGGCGACGGCAGCTCCGATGCCTCCCCCTGCGAGTGCAGCCACCAAGGTCGACCTCCCGCGATGGGTCAGCTTGATGGAAGTGATCTCCGTGCGAGAGTAGACCGGGTTCCTGCCGTCGGCGCAGGTCAGGGTATCGGCATCCACGCTCTTGAGGCGGCAGGACTGGTGACGCTTCCCGGCATTGACATGGATGGATGTGCCAGCCGGCAGAATCTGAACGTTGTGCCAGTCAGAATGGGAATTATGAGATGTGGACGCATGGGCCGGCAGAGTCTCGAGCATGAGGGCCAGGACAAGCAGAGAAAGTAGCGAGATTCGAGTCACGACTGAGCTCCTAATATCTTCTTTGCGTGCATGTGTGCGGCAGAGTATTGCGAGAAGGCTGGGTTGCGGCTGCCCGAGTGCGACAGTTTCGCAGCTGTCACACTCAGCAGTTACGAATCACTTCGGGTCTGAGGAAATGAGCGATACACTGGCGGCCTCGAATTGCCGGCCATCGTGGTGCACTGCTTAATAAGGCGAACTGCCGTGGCGATGTGGGTGGTGTGGGATGGGGATTGGTCTTCACGTCGACAAGAACAGCCAGCTGACGGCATATGAGCAACTGCGCGAGCAGATCATCTTCCTGATCTCGACGGGCGAGTTACCGATTGGCGCGGAGATGCCGAGTGTTCGCGGATTGGCGCGAAGGCTCGGCGTGTCTCTGAATACTGTGAGCAAGGTCTATTCCGGCCTGGCGAGCGGCGGCTGGCTCGTGGAGCGGCCCGGTTCTCATCACAGGGTCATCGAACGCAGAGAACAAGCCGGCTTGATCTTTTCCGGACGCAGCCTCGACCAGCTGATTGATCATACGATCGGTCTCGCTCTGCAGAATGGCTATTCACTTCAGCAGCTCACAGACCACCTTCGCAACCGACTGCTGGAACAGCCGCCGGACCATTTGCTGGTGGCGGAGCCCGAGTCCGGCCTTGGCGAGATCATGCGGCAGGAGATTCGCGAGCGAGTAGGTTTTGCCCCGGAAACATGCAGCCTTGCCAGGCTGCAGCGCAGCCCCTCGCTGCGTATCGGAGCTCTTGTGATTGCACCCGGGTATATCGCCGAGAATCTTTGCGCCTCTGCGGCAGATCGAACGCGAATTGTCGCCGTCCATTACTCGCCGCTGAAGGCTGCCCTCGATGCCATCTCCGATTTGGTGTCGCCATCGATGATCGGCTTAGTGTCGGTTTCCCCGGCCGGTCTGAAGACTGTTGCTGGCACGGTCGCTCCGTTGCTCAAAAGCTGCCACACGATCCACCTGTTTCTCATGACGAAAGCGGACACCAGCAGCAATGGATTCACGCTGCGGCGCTTCAGTGCGAGTGAGTACAAGCCGAGGAACATCTTGAAGACGGCGGACCCGGTGCCGTCAGCGGCAGCCATACCTGAGATGGAAGAAATTCGGGAAGCCGTTTCCGTTTCGGATCTTTGCTGCATGGACATACTCATGCTTGACTCCGTGGCTTCCGGTGTTATCGCGCATCCGCACTCTGTCCGATACCGATTGCTATCGGAGGAATCGCTTGTGAGGATTGAGGAGGCAGCACGAACCGTACGGAAGCGCGACAGCACTGCCTGAGTTTTGCAGCGCGCACGGCAGTTGCGGCGCTGGCCACGGCTTGGTAGCTTGGCCCGAGCAGGCAGATCAACTTGAAAGAAAGCAGAGGAGATGGCACATGGCGCAGGTTCGGTTGCTGGTGGGCACGCGTAAGGGCGCGTTTGTGATGACCTCCGATGGAAAGCGGAGTGACTGGAAGATCGAAGGCCCTCACTTCGCGGGTTGGGAGATCTACCACATGAAGGGCTCACCCGTGGACCCCAACCGTATCTATGCGTCGCAATCTTCAAGCTGGTTCGGACAGGTGGTGCAGCGCTCCGACGACGGCGGCAAGACGTGGGCGCCGGTGGGCAACAAGTTCGCGTACGAAGGCGTTCCCGGCACGCACCAGTGGTACGACGGCACGCCGCATCCGTGGGAGTTCAAGCGGGTGTGGCACTTTGAGCCTTCATTGACCAACGCCAATGAGGTGTACGCGGGTGTGGAGGACGCGGCGTTGTTCCACTCCACCGACGCGGGGCAGAACTGGACGGAGCTTGCCGGACTACGCACGCACACGACCGGGTCAGCGTGGTCTCCTGGAGCGGGCGGGATGTGCCTGCACACGGTGGTGATCGATCCAAAGAATCCGAAGCGCATGGTGATTGCGATCTCGGCGGCGGGGGCTTTCCGCACCGACGATGGAGGCGCGACCTGGAAGCCAATCAACCGCGGGCTGCGCTCTCAGTACATCCCCGATCCGGAGGCTGCGATAGGCCATTGCGTGCACCACATTGCCGCGCATCCGAGCCGGCCGGAGGTGCTGTTCATGCAGAAGCATTGGGACGTGATGCGGTCCGATGACGCAGGCGAGAACTGGCGCGAGGTCTCGGGCGATCTGCCGACCGACTTCGGCTTCGTGATCGACGTGCATGCGCATGAGCCGGAGACGATCTACGTGGTGCCGATCAAGAGCGACTCGGAACATTATGTGCACGAGGGGAAGCTGCGCGTCTTCCGCAGCCGCACCGGAGGCAATGAGTGGGAGCCGCTGGGCAAAGGATTGCCTGACCGGGACTGCTATGTGAACGTGCTTCGCGATGCCATGTCCGTGGACCGGCTGGACGAGTGCGGCATTTACTTCGGCACGACCGGCGGACAGGTGTACGCGTCCTCGGATTCAGGCGATAGCTGGAATGCAATTGTGCGGGATTTGCCGGCGGTGTTGTCGGTGGAAGCCCAGACGCTGAGCGAGGGCTTGGGTCGACCAAGCGCACTCGCGGTCTCAAAAAAAATAACTTAGTCAGATTGGGGGCACTCTCTTAGAGCGGGTGCCCTTTCTTTGGTACTGTACTTGACGGCATACACTGTTTGTCATACAGTATGTGGAGTACAGTACATGCAGCCAACTTCTCAGAACGAAATGTTCGACTCTCTCCGACTGGAGTTGCGGCGCGGATGCCTGATTCTGGCCGTGCTGGCCCAGCTGCGCGTGGAGCACTACGGATACACACTACGCAAGGCACTGGCGGATCAGGGGCTGGAGATTGAGGAGAGCACGTTGTATCCCCTGTTGCGCCGGCTGGAGACGCAGGGACTGCTGACCAGCGAGTGGCGTGAGGAGGAGAAGCGGAACAAGCGCTTCTACCGGCTTTCAGTCCGAGGGGCTGCGGTGCTGGAGCTGCTGATGGCGGAGTGGAACGGAATCAACGATTCGTTGCACAGGATTCTGGAAGAGAAGGCCGTGAAGAAGGAGAGGTAACTATATGGACCTGCTCGAACGGTATTTGCAAAGCGTAGGAGAGTATCTGCCGGCGAGAAGCAAGGCCGACACGCTGGCCGAATTACGGGAGAATCTGCTGGCGGAGATGGAGAGCCTCGAAGAGGAGTTGGGACGAGCACTCACCCAAAGCGAAGTAGCCGAGGTGCTCGAGAAGCACGGGCGGCCCGTGCTGGTGGCCGCGCGCTATCTCCCGCAGCAGCACCTGATTGGGCCTGCGTGGTTTCCGATTTACTGGTTCACGCTGAAGAAGAGCTTCCCGCTGGTCGTGCTGGCATATGCCGTAACGCAGGTGGCGGCGTGGCTGTTCCAAAGCGGCAGCCACGTGGATGTCGGGGCGGTGCTTGGACACTTCCCTGCCGTCGCGTTGATCTTCTGGGCGGTGTTCACGCTGGGCTTTGCCTGCTTCGAGTACGCAGAGGGACGCTACTTCCACCGGGTGAATTTCTCACGCGCGTGGAATCCCAACGATCTGCCAAGAGTGGAGCCAGCGCAACGGAAACGGCCTTCGCTTGTGAGCAGAGTCGCCGACGCAGTGATGGCGGCCGTGGGAATGGTGTGGCTGCTCGCACTTCCCTATATGCTCCTGGGCCTGCGGCATATGCGGGAGATGCCCTTTCAGTTGGCTCCAGAGTGGCGCATCTTTTACTGGCGCATGGTCGCTCTGCTTGGAATGCAGCTCGCGCTGAAGATCGTGAGAGTGGCCCTGCATGGATCGGAGGGCTGGCGCAACGGGATCGACATCGCCGTGCAGGTGATTGGGCTCGTCATTCTTGCGGTGATGGTGCAGGCTCACACGTATCTGGTTCCCGGAAGCGGTGCCGGAGCGATGTCGGTGCAAGACCTGGGCATCCTGAATACGGCACTCAATATGGCGTTCAAGGTGTCGCTGGCAATCGCTGTGATCAAGATGCAGGTTGATCTCTGGAAGAGGTTTTTCAGCTCTCGCACGGGGAACAATTGGTTCGCCCCCGTGCTGTAAGGCGTGTCGGGTGGCACAATCGTTCTACCGCGCTGGAGCACCGGGGTGTGAAAAGCCGCTTACGCAACGAACAAGCTTGGAAAGCCGAACAGTAGTTAATTGATGCGGAAGATGGCGGCGCTTAATGCGGGAACCTTCTTCGAACTGGCATCTGTGGCTGGGCCGAAGCGGATGCCGCTGGTTGCGGTGATCGAAGGGCCGGTGAGAGTGCGGTCGACACGCCAGCCGGGCTGATCGATGGAGAGGTCGCGGGTCGCGTCCTTATTAATGATGGCGACGAGGGTTTCACCGCTGCCCAGCCGGCCAGCGTATGCGGTGGCGTCCACGCCGCCTGGGTCGAAGTCGACTTTTACGAAGGTGGAGTCAGCGAAGGCTCCTGCGAAGCGCATGCCGAACGAGACAGGCTCGGGGACGTAGTCTTTGCCGATGTCGGCAATAGGTGTGTAGAACGGCCGCGGGTGCGGCACCTTGCGATCGGGCATCAGCTCTTCGCCGGGCAGTGTGCCGCCGAGCGAGTTGGCGACCATGTTGCCTTCGCCGCCGTGCAGATTGACACCCGCGTAGCCGTAGGAGGCGAGCTTCAGCAGGTAGTCGGCGGCCCACAGCGCCGCGCCGAAGACATCCGACACACCCGGCTTTCCGCCGCGATAACAGGTGTTGCCTTCGGTCATGCGATACGGCAGCGCACGCCGCTCGCTCTTGCCGAGGCGCTCGGCCGCGGCGGAGACGTCCTGGTACAGCTTGTCGACATGCGGGTCAGGCTGCAGCAGGGCCTCCAGCGTGACTTTGGGATTGGAAGGCGGCCCGCCAAAATAATAATGATGTGTGAGTGCGGCGATGTCCGGGCGGTCGCGGCCGGGAATCTGAATCAGGCGGTCCACCACGACGGCGTACCACTCCGGGTTACCGGAGGTGTCGGGCAGTCCGAAGCGCGCAGTAGGCACCTGTGCCTTGATCGCATTGGCGAAGACGATCCACTCGTCGAAGTACTTGTTTGCGTTCCAGGTCTGGGGATCGCGGATGGTAGAGCCGAAACGATCCGCCTCATTGCCGACCTGGAAATATTCGAGCTGCAGGCCGAGCGTCTTGGCGACGAAAGCGGCCTCATCGGCGGCGAGTTCCGGCGTGTTGGTGCCGAAGTTGATGCCGTAGATGCAGGTCCAGCCGGTGGCGTCGAGGAAGCCGCGAAGATTTTCGACGGCCTCGGGCGTGACTGGATACGAGAGGTTGGGGTTGGGATCGCCTACCTTGTTGGGCCGCTTCTTGCGTTTCGGCGGCTTGGACTCCGCAGTGGGCTTCCAGAAGCCGTAATCGGAGGTATTGCCGCCGAGACGCAGCACGCCGTGAGACGAGAGTGCGCGGAACTGCTCCACCAGGCCACGATTCTCAGGCGAGAAGAAGTGAGGCGCGGAGAGCTGCTGAGTTTCATAGGAGAGGCCGATGAAATTCTGCGGCACGGTGACCCCGCCCTCCGCGGCGTGGAGTTCAATCCTGGCTGGCACGACGGAGGCCGATGTGGCAGGCGCCTGCTGCGCCGGTGCGGCCGAGGTGGCAGGGGTTTGCGCGAAGGACTTGAGGCCGGCAGCGGCGGCAGCTCCGGCGAGGAGGAAGCGCCGGCGATCCATCTTCTTCATGGGGAGAAGCATAGAGCGGCACCCAGCAGCAGGCAAGCCATGCAGAGGCGCACGCGTCTGTGCGCGAGCCGGTCCGTCCGTGATAGACCTGAATCCGGTATGACTGGATACAGAATTCGCGTGGAACTGCCGCATCATCTGCGGACGCTTGCCTCAATCCGCGGACATGAGGTGACGATAGGGGCTGGGCAGCCAACGGTACGCGCCGTGCTGGACGCGCTGGAGGCCGAGTATCCGATGCTGTGCGGCACCATCCGCGACCACGTCACGCAGGAGCGCCGCGCCTTTCTGCGCTTCTTCGCCTGCATGCAGGACATCTCGTTTGAACCCGTCGACGCCACGCTGCCGGAGGCGGTGCGGGACGGGCGCGAGCCGCTGATTGTTCTGGGCGCGGTAGCAGGCGGAGTCCTGTAGGACCGCTGGCTCGTCTTTGGATCATAGCCATGGTGGGATCAGGAATCAGTGGCAGGTTCGCTGCCGATAGCAGGTTGTCTGCGCGCGTGTGGTTGGCGGCGCAGGTGTGTCTAGCGCTGTTTGCAGTCTGCGGCGTTGCGGCGCATGCGCAGGGCAATTATGAGATTCAGGTGTATGGGTCCGATACAGTGCCGCCCGGGAACCTGATGGTGGAGCTGCACTCGAACTTCACGCCGGAAGGACAGAAGCAAACGATCGACGGAGTGTGGCCGACCAATCACCAGGAGCATGAGACCGTTGAGCTGACGCAGGGACTGACGAGTTGGTCCGAGGTGGGCTTCTATCTCTTCACCAGCGAGCAGAACGGACACGGCGTGCAGTGGGTGGGTGATCACATCCGTCCGCGGGTGCGAGCTCCGGAGAGCTGGCACTGGCCGGTGGGCGCGAGCCTCTCGATGGAGGTTGGCTACCAGCGCGCGGTGTACTCGCCGGACACATGGACCTGGGAGATACGGCCGATCGTGGACAAGACGCTGGGCCGCTGGTATGTAGCCTTCAATCCCGCGCTGGAGCGGAGCTGGCACGGGCCAGGGGTGCACGACGGACTTTCGTTCACTCCGGGAGTGAAGGTCGGGTATGACTTCACCAAGGTGGTGAACGCGGGAGTGGAGTACTACGCCGACTACGGGCGGCTGTGGAACTGGGACGGACTCCACGACCAGCAGCAGCAGATTTTTCTGGTCACTGACCTGAACGTCTCGCCGAAGTGGGAGATCAACTTCGGCGTGGGTGTGGGTCCGACGGCGGCAACCGACCACCTGATCGTGAAAGGTATCCTGGGAAGGCGGTTCGACTGGGGACACAACCGCGCGGCAAAACATAAAGCGGGAACCACGCGGCCACAGAAAGAGCCCAAGCAGTAAGCGTTGAGCGTCGCCAGATGAACACCGCGGCTAGCTGAACCCTGCACCCTCAAGTCCCTGCTGTTCTTCCTCCACGTTCGGGGAGGCGGGTGTCTCGTTGGAGAGCGCCCACCAGATGCCGCCGGCAATCTGAGCGGCGCCGATCAGCCGGGTCAGCGTAGGACAACGTTTGAAGAATCGCATGGACCGGTTCCACCACTCCGGCCCGGCGGCCCACGCCTCCGCGTCATTGCTGGGATGGATGATCGCCATGACGCCGTCGCCGATGGCCAGCATCGCGGCGAAGTGCTTCCATTGCCTTGCAGAATTCAGCATGCTCGCCTCCCCCAGAATGGTCAGATGGGAAAGGCTGCGGCACCCGTTGCTCTTTCAACCCTGCCGCAGCGAGCGGAGCATCTCGGCGGCAGACAGGCCGGAGAGCGGATGGCGCATCTTCGGTGCGATTTCCGCTAGTGGCTCCAATACGAAGCGGCGCGAGGCAAGCTCGGGGTGCGGCAGCGTGAGCTCCGGCGTATCGAGCACCACGTCCTCCATCAGCAGCAGATCGAGGTCGATGAGGCGCGGCCCCTTCGGCGGCACTGTAGCAGAGCGGTCGCGGCCCATGGCGCGTTCGATGTCGAGCAACGCGTGCATCAGATCGAGCGGCTCAAGATGAGTCTCCAGCAGCAGGACGGCGTTCGTGAAATCCGGCTGAGAGGTGTAACCCACAGGCGCGGTAACCCGCAGCGACGAGATCGCGCGCAGGTCTCCCAAGGCTTTCGTCCGCCGCACGGCCTCATCGATGTTCTCCGCGGGACCACCCCACGCGGAGCTGAGGTTGGAGCCGAGCGCGATGGCGGCGAGTCGCTTCATCGCGCGCCGCCACGGTGGCCCTGGCTGTCGAAGCGCAGCCCGGTGCGACAGGCGAGTTCAATCAGCGCCGTAATGTCGCGGATCTTTTCAGTGTGAAGCAGCACAACTTCGATTATGCGGGATTCGGAAGCCGCTCACTGGAGAGGGAAAACTTGCGGTGAAGCAGCGACTCTCCGGCGTCAGCATCAGGCTTTGCGACGTCGGGAGCGTCGCCGAATCCGTGGGCGAACTCCCACGCGGAGCGGTCGCGCAACAGCCGTTCCACCAGAGCGGTGTGCATGGCGTGCCCGGCACGCTCAGCAATAACGCGGCCCTGGATGCGACGTCCAGCGAGCGCGAGATCGCCGATCAGGTCCAGGACTTTGTGCCGGACGAACTCATCCTGAAATCGCAGCGGACCATTCTGCACGCCGTCTTTCGTGAGGATAATGGCGCACTCAGGCGAGGCGCCGCGGATAAGCCCCATGTTGCGCAGCATGGGCTCATCCTCGCGGAAGCCGAAGGTGCGCGCCGGGGCGATCTGCGCGGCGTAGTCGCCGGACTCGAGATCGGTGCAGAGGTGCGATTGCCCGATCGGAGCGGGGAAGTCGATCGTGTATTCAATGCCGTATCCGGCCCCGGGATAGACGCCGATGAACTTGGTGCCGTCGCGAACCTCGACCGGCTTGAGGATGCGGATGTACTCGCGCTTGCGCCGCTGCTGCTTGAGCCCGACCTGCTCGAATGCCTGAACGTAGGGCAGCGCAGAGCCATCGAGGATCGGGAGCTCCAGGTTGTCGACTTCGACGATGACGTTGTCCACGCCGTAGCCGACCAATGCGGAGAGCAGATGCTCGGTGGTGGAGATGAGCACGGAGCCGCGCATGAGGCTGGTGGCGTAACTGACCTTGGCGACGTTGCGACCGTTGGCAGGAATTTCGAAGTTGTCGAGATCCGTGCGGCGGAAGACAATGCCCGAACCGGCGGGCGCACCGACCAGCCGCATGGAAACTTCGGCGCCGGAATGCAGGCCGATGCCGCGGAACTCAATGTCCGAGCGCAGCGTCTGCTCTGGATGGGCGGCAGAATTCAAATTCGATGTACTCTCCGGAGGGCCTGTTACAGGTTATAGACGACGCCGAAGAAAATATGTGGCAGATTGGCCACACCATGGGCCACAGAGGGCGAGCCGATTCAGCTACTTACGTCCGGTTACGCGCATGGTGAACCACGAGCGCAACCAGGCTGAACGCCGAAAAGGGCCTTGCGACGCATCGGCATGTGCTGGGAACCAGCAGTGCTCGCAGGGCGTATTTCAGTTCCTGCCGCGGAGTCGCGGACCCAGGAGCCTTGATGAAAATTTGGAATTGCCTTTCCGCACTTTGCGTTGTGGCGCTGCTTATTCCCGGTGCGTCCGCGCAGGCGCCGGCATTTGCGGTGGCTACGATTCGACTCAGCGCGGCGGGCGTGAACTTCGAGAGTGACGGCGAGACCCAGGTGACGCCAACCACGCTGCACATGCGCGACGTCACCATCGACAGCTGCATCAAGTGGGCGTACGACGTTCAGGAGGCGCAGGTCGCCGGGCCTGATTTGCTCCGCTCCGAGCGATATGACATCTTGGCTAAGGCAGACGCGCCGACCACCGATGAACAGATGCGGCTGATGCTCCGGCAGCTGCTGGCCGATCGATTTCAGCTCACGTTTCATCGCGAGTCACGGGAGATGCGCGCGCTCGCGCTCACAGCGATGCACCCGGGAAACAAGCTGCATGAGTCCGCGCCGGGCACACAGACGGTGCGCCAGAACACGGCAAGCAGCACGATCGCAAAGGCGCTCACCATGCAGGAGTTCGCCGATTTTCTTGCGGGACCGCTGAAGACTCCGGTGGTCGACCAGACGAATTTGAAGGGCAGGTATGACTTCGTGCTGGACTTCACATCCTATCTGCCGGTTGGCGAGCGGCCGACTGAATCCAGCGTCCTCACAATTCTTCAAGCGGCGCTCGAGGGCGAACTCGGATTGAAGCTGGAGAAGGAAGCGAAGACGCCGATTGAGGTAATGGTGATCGACCGGGTTGAAAAGCCTTCGCCGAACTGAGCGGGCGACGCTGTACCATCGAGGGCGATGCATTCGCCGAAGGCACTCCAGCAAGCGGTTGCGGCGCAGTGGCCGTGGTTCCAGCGCCGGCTGCGCGAGCTGGTGGAGACGGAGTCACCGAGTGACGACAAGGCTGCGGTCGATACGGCGTCGGCGCTGGTCGCGGGCTGGGCGGGCGAGCTTGGCGGGCGAGTGAAGCTGCACCGGCAGCGCAGTTTCGGCGATGTGCTGGAGGCGCGGTTTGGGCCGGCGCGCAGCAAGCAAAAACCAATTCTGCTGCTGGGCCACCTGGATACGGTGTGGCCGCTGGGATCGCTACGGCAGATGCCGTGGCGCGAGGACGGCGACCGGATCTACGGTCCGGGCGTGCTGGACATGAAGGCCGGCGTGGTGATGGCGCTCACCGCGGTACGGGTGCTGCTCGAGGCCGAAGCGCGGGTTCCGGTGACGCTGCTGCTGAACTCGGATGAAGAGGTGGGCAGCCCGGTTTCGCGCGCGATCACGGAGCGGCTGGCGCGGCAGTCGGAGGCGGTGCTGGTGCTGGAGCCGGCGCAGGGGTTGGCGTGCAAGACGGCGCGCAAGGGAGTGGGTGACTACCGCATCGAGGTTTCCGGGGTGGCGTCGCATGCGGGCGTGGACTTCGAGCGCGGGCACTCGGCGGTGCTGGAGCTGGCGCGCGTGCTGGAGAAGGTTTCCGGCTTCACCGATTTGAGGATCGGGAGGACGGTGAATCCCGGGGTGATCGGTGGCGGGACGCGGTCGAATGTGATCGCGGCGTCCGCGTGGGCTGAGGTGGATGTGCGCATCGCGAAGGCGGCGGATGCGGCGAAGCTCGACCGGCTGTTCCGCTCCCTGCGGTGTGAGGATCCGAAGTGCAAGCTGACGGTAACGGGCGGGCTGAACCGGCCGCCGATGGAGCGCAAGCCAGGAACCGTTCGGCTGTATCGTCAGGCGCGGAGGCTGGCGGCGGAGCTCGGTTTCGAGCTGGCGGAGGCTGCGACCGGCGGCGGCTCGGATGGGAACTTTACGGCGGCGCTGGCGGTGCCGACGCTCGACGGGCTCGGCGCGGTGGGGGAGGGTGCGCATGCAGCGCATGAGCACATCGTGACGGAACACATCGTGCCAAGGACTGCTTTGCTGGCGGCCATGCTGGTGGGGGGACCCCCTGGGGTATAGTCTCTGGTTTTGTTCAGGGGGCTTGGGTTAGCGGAGGGGAGTCACTCCCGAGGTAGTAACGCATGTGTAACAGCGCGAAGAGCAAAGGCAAAAGCAAAAGCAGATTCCCTTCGGGAATGACAACCAAAAAACCCAAGGCTTTTGTAGCGAGGGCGTGGGCGACGGGTTGAGAAAGAGCGCGTGGGGCGGGTGGAGTCTGGACCTGGGTCCTGGGGTTTGGAGGTCCTGCGCGTGGCGCACGACAGCTTTCCTACTCCTCTTTTAATTGTACGAGGTGTGTCAAGGGTTCACCGGACGTCGGAGGCCGCGGCGCGCTCTCCTCCGGGGGCAATCAATCCTCTTCTCTGTGCGACGTAAAGGCATTACGGAGTGACTTTGAGATTTGAGAAATGTGCGATCGTCCCCGGGCCAACCCACAGAGCAATTGCACCTGCGCTGACGGGTTGTTTCATGTCATTGACGATAAGGGTTGGCTGATCCGATCCATTCACATACAGCCGTGCGCTTGTGCCTGTGACCTGAATCTTGAGGTGGGTCCACTGCCCAGGCACCAGGTCCACATACGATTCATATTGGCCCGGATTCTCAGAGCGCAGTTTCTGCCAGGGATAGCCGGGTAACGAGATGTACTGGGCAGAATGGTTGCGCTGCAACTGATCCTCGGACCGGCCGTTTTTCGGGCGCAGGTAGAAGCATTCAAAGCGGACAGGATCGGACGAGACCCTGAATGCGAGTCCGACGAAACCCCGGAACCCAGGCCCCGCATCCGGTGCAGTATCGCCCGCGAGATCGATCTCGATGGTTCCGTTCTGAAAGGAAGAGCCGCGGACGATTGCGAGACGTCCGGCATCGCCAAGGTCAGGAGACCCTACATCCACGATTCGTAGAGCCGTGCGGCCGCGATAGTTTTCCACGTCTGCTTTTACGTTGTGAAGCTCGAGCTGGTCGACCCTAGGAGATTGGGCAGTTTGACCGAAGAATGTTGGAGGGCAAAGCAAAAGACCACACAGCGCAGATATACGGAATAGCTTCATGTTCCCCTCAAAGAGACTTGCAGACGCGTAAGGTTTCCTGTCGGTATCTAGCGTCTCAGTACTGTACCAAGGCAGCTGGTTGTCTGAGAAAGAGCGCGCGGGGGATGAAGTCTGGACCTGGGTCCTGGGTTGGAGGTCCTGCGGGGGGCGCGCACGACAGCTTTGCTGCTCCTCCTTTAATTGAGGTGTGTCAAGAGGTGAGCTGTGCGCGGTTGCCAGCGGGGGCGGCGCGCGGTAGGCTGGGACGCCCGCGAAGCGATGTGGTCGCGGCGATGCAATCCCAGGAATGCCAGGACGGTGAAGCGTGATTCTGATTCGGAATATCTTTCGACTGAAGTTTGGGCAGGCGAAGCCTGCTTTGGCGGCGATGCAGGAGCTGCGCGGGCTGCTGAAGAAGAGCGGCAAGTCCTCACGCCTGCTTACGGACCTTGCCGGGACGCCTTTCTACACGCTGGTGCACGAGATCGAGTTCGAGAGCCTGGCGGCGCTCGAAAAAGAGATGCAGGGGATGATGGGCTCCGCCGAGTTTCGCCCGTTGTATGAGCGCTTCGTCACGTACTGCGAGAGCGGCTCCCGAGAGATCTACAACATCGTGGACTAAAGCTGCAGGTGCGGTGCCGAGCTATGAGTGGATGAGACGCGGGGACGCGGGGCGCCGTGGGCACACAGCGGCTGCTCACGATGTCTGCTTTTGTCTCGGCGGCGATCATCAAACTCTGCGGTCTAGCATGCCGCTTCCTTTCCTAAGTCACATCCAGCTGAATGATGCCAGACTCCAGCCCGGGTGCCTGCGCTCTGACAGTGGCTTTTCCTGCTTTCCCTCGTGGCTGAACAATTGCGAGGCAGCGGCCGTGATACGTGTTCGGGCTCTTCGACCGGAAGCTCGCAACATCCTTTGGATTCGCATTTCCGGCAGCAAGGAGATCGCCTGCCCCACTCACCGTAAAACTAACCGGAGCAACCGCATCAGGAACCAAGTTCCCTTTGTCGTCTATGATTTCTGCTTTCACGTACGACAAATCGTTGCGGTCGCGCCGAATGCTCGACCGATCGGCAACGAGGCGGATCCTTGTCGGCTTTCCCGCAGTTGTCAGGCTCTGTTCCGCAATGGGCTGCCCACCCTGCATGGCGATGGCCTTGAGTTCACCGGCTGCGTATGGAACCTGGAACTCAGCCTTGTACTCCGTCGCGCGGGACACTGGCTTGGTTCCAACTTCGTTGCCGTTGAGCAGCAGACGCACCTCGTCTCCTGTGGAAGCCACGCGTACAGCCATAGTCCGGCCTTCGTAACCCGGCCAGGTCCAGCTGCGCAACTCGTCTGACCAGCCCCAGGCGGTCACGGTCTCTGTTCTGCCGACCGGAACTGGGCGCTGCACAAGCATCTCCAACTTGCTGGTTCCCCACACTACCCGGCGGTAGTAGCCTGGCGGCTTCGTTTCGCCAATCAAGTCGATATCGCCGCAGTTGGAGTTGAACCATGGAAATGACAGATAGATGTTGCCGTAGTTTAATCCACCTCCTGGAGGAGCTGCCTGCGCTGCCGCTCCTCCACCCCTGGCTGCGGCCGCCAATTGTGCATTGCCAAGCGAGGACTCGCCAAGGTAATCCATAGCCGTCCATGTGAAATCGCCGATTATATAAGGCAACCGTTCCACCGGCTCCCAGGTCGCGTACGCCTGGCGGGGGTAAGATTCGGTCCCAAGGATGATCCGATCCGGATGCCGCACATGATCTGGTTCGTAATTCGCGATCATGTAGTTATAGCCGCCGACATCTAGGTGCAGGAACGCTGGATCAAGCTGCTCTCCGCCCCCGCGAGCGCTGTTGATCGCAGATGTTACAAGACGAGTCGGGTCGAGCTTGTGTGCGTATTCCTGTAAGTTCTTCGCAATTTCTACACCACGCGGTTGGGCCCGTTCAGGTATCTCATTTCCAATGCTCCACAAAATGACCGAGGGATGATTTCGATCTCGCAGTATCATCGAGGCGAGGTCCCGCTGCCACCACTCTGCAAATACCAGATGGTAATCCTCGGGATTCTTCTGCACTTCCCACTGGTCGAACGCCTCATCTACCACCAGCATGCCAAGCTTGTCGCAGCTTGCAAGAAACATGGGCGAGGGCGGATTGTGACTCGTACGGATGGCGTTGAAGCCGTGAGCCTTCATCAACTCAATGCGGCGCTCCTCTGACCGGTCGTAGGCACATGCGCCCAGGATTCCGTTGTCGTGGTGCATGCAGCCACCCCGCAACTTGGTGACTTCGCCGTTGATCCGCAAACCATTTTGTGGGTCGATCTCGACCTTTCGGATTCCGAAGGGGGTGGACATCCGATCCACAACATTTGCACCCGCTACCAGCTCAGTTTCCAAGCGGTACATCTGCGGCGTGGCGGTTCCCCATAGTTTCGGGTTCGGAACCGTGATGCTTTGTTCCACTTCGGTGAAACCTGTTGCGGGAATGGACTGCTTCAACTCTTGCGTTCCCGCGCTGGCATTGTTTCCATCAAACAGATGCAGCCGCACGGTTACGTCCTGGGCCGAGCCGGTCCTGTTCTCAACCTTCACCGCGACCTTCACCGTCGCGCTCGCCTTGCTGACATCCGGCGTGGTGACGAAGACGCCCCACTTCGGTATGCGGATTTTGCCTGTCGTATCCAGCCACACGTGCCTGTAGATACCCGACCCGGAATACCAACGGCTGTTCTTGCCTTCGTTACCCACTCGCACCGCAAGTACGTTCTCGCCGGTTCTGCGAAGGTGCGGCGTCAGATCATACGAAAAGGTCGTGTAACCGTAAGGATGCGACCCGAGGAGCTCGCCGTTCAGCCAGACATCGCTGTTGCGGTACACGCCATCGAAGGTGATCTCCACCTGTCCGTCAACCGGAACCGCAGACGCCGAAAAGCTACGGCGATACCAGCCGGTTCCCCCTACAAACCAGCCCGTGTCACGGCCGCCCTGACTTAGTTCCGTATCGAAAGGGCCGATGCGGGTTGGCGACACGGTCATACCCCACAGCGCGCCCGCGCCATTTTCCGCGTAGCCCAGCGAGGGCAGGTTCTCGACGCTCCAATCATGCGGCAGGTCCAGAACACGCCAGCTGCTGTCGTCAAATGCGGGAGTTTCCGCGCCGGGCGCATCACCGCGTAAAAAACGCCATCCTTCATCGAAGGATTGATCCCGTTTGCCTGCGGCAACTGCGAGAGGCGAGGTCCCCTGAGCCGGACGTGCATCCTGTGCTTCCGCAACGACCTGCGAAGCGATAGGGCTCATAGCCAGAACCGCCAGACCTTTGAGGATGTCTCGCCTGGCAACGCCGCCGGCGTTTGATGTCGATTCCGAATCTTTGCTGAACGGGCTCATCTGCAGTCCTTGGAGAAAGTAGCGCGAAAACGGAAGTCTGATAACACCGCACCAGCTCTGTTCGATTTCGGTAGCGTTTCAGTAAGCGTTTTCTCGTCCACACCAAAATTTACGGCTCGTATGATCCAGAGGTCAACTCAATCTGCTCTTTTGTTTGCGTAGCGGAAGATCGTTTCTTCAGTCGGACAAGCTCTCCCGAGGTATGGACGTGGTTTCTCTGCCGCGCTCGCGACCGCAGTTTCGACCATCAGCAGCAGTACGGATTACCAGCGCCATTCGATGCCATTGCTCAGCTGCAGTCTGCCCTTGAGGGCAAGACAGTAGAGCAAGCAAAGTGGGACAGCGAAACCGGGGATTTAATTCTTGAGTTCTCGGGAAGCTTCAAGTCTTCAACTTCACCGGGTATGAAGTCTGTGAAATCGTTTTCCGAACGACAGAAGAGAGTACTCCAATTACGCCAAACCTATATAGATATCCTCACGCTACAATAGGAGGGTTGCGGAGTGGCGCTGGTTTTGACGCCATCTGGTCCGCGCGAAACCAACGCATTCAGGGGTTTTTCGATATGGCAATTCCCGCAACGCAGATGCGCCCGGGCATGATCATCAAGTTCAATAACGACCTGCACCTGGTCTTCTCGGTGGAGCACCGCACGCCCGGCAACCTGCGCGCCTTTATCCAGGCGAAGCTGCGCAATGTGCGCACGGGAGCGATGTTCGTGGAGCGGTTCCGCTCGCCGGACCCGATTGAGCGCGTCCACGTGGACGAGATCAAGATGGAGTACCTCTACAACGACGGCGATGATTTCTACTTCATGGACGACAAGTACGAGCAGACCATGTTGAAGCGCGAGACGCTGGGCGACGCGGTCGAGTTCCTCACGCCGAATCTCTCGATCTCGGTCTCCTTCCACGATGGCAAGGCCGTCGGCATTGAGCTGCCGACCGCGGTGGAGATGACGGTGGTGGAGACGGAGCCGGGGATCAAGTCGGCGACGGCCAGCTCTGTGACCAAGCCGGCGAAGACCGAGACTGGGCTGGTTGTGCAGGTGCCGCCGTTTATCAATGAAGGCGAGAAGATCCGCGTGGATACGGCCGAAGGCGCGTATATGTCGCGGGCCTGATCGCACGAAGCAGTTGCTCCGAGCAGGGAAATCTTCTAGGGTGACGTACGGCTGATTCAGCTGCTGAATCGCGTTGTGAAACCCGATGACTGGAAGGTTCCATGCTTAAGAGATCGATGCAGGTCGCCCTTGTGCTTTTGCTGCCGGCCGCCGTTGCCGCGTATGGCCAGCAGCCACCCTCGACACCCATTGCGCAGCGCATTGCGCATACCGACCCGGCGAAGTTCAAGCATATGCCGTCCGTGCATAACGGCGCGGGGCCGATGGACTACATGCAGCTAGTGGGGCCGCGGGATCCGACGGTGGCGAAGTTCGAGCTGGGCACGAACCTCTACTTTCTACATCGCGGCGTGCTGCCTCCGGGCGGCGGCATCGGCGCGCACTTTCATAATCAGTGCGAGGAGATGTTCATCATTCTGGATGGTGAGGCGCAGTTCACCATCGACAGCAGGACCTCGCTGCTGAAGGGGCCGGCGGGGGCGCCGGCGCGGATTGGCCACTCGCACGCGATCTATAACGCGTCGGACAAGCCGGTGCAGTGGATGAACATCAACATCGGGCTGAACAAGGACTTCTACGACGCGTTCAACCTGAATGACTCGCGGGTGAATGCGCCGCTGGATACGGTGCCGACGTTTATCCAGATGCACCTGGACCGTGCGCTGCTGAAGCCGGTCGCGAACTTCCACGGCGGTTCGGGAACGGTGCAGTATCGGCGGGCGCTGGACCCGAGCGTCTTCTATACCGCGTGGGCGTATGTGGACCATCTGCTGATGCCTCCGGGGACATCGATCGGACCGGACACCCAGGCGGACATGAGCGAGGTGTACTACGTGTTGAGCGGGGATGGGACGGTGGCGCTGGGCGATCAGAGCTCTCCGATCCACACCGGAGACGCGGTGCCGGTGGCTCTGAACGAGAAGCATTCGTTCAAGAACACAGGGAGCGCTCCGCTGGAGTTCATGATTTTCGGGATCGCGCGGGACGTGGCGGCGAAGAATGCCTATATGGTGTCGCCGGTGGGACCGATGGGAGTACCCAGAACGGCTCAGTAGTCGGAAACGCTCCGGCCGATTGGGACAACGAGTCCGCTGGATGAGTTTTGGAGATTTGGAGGGCCGCCGAGCCGCTGACTGCGGTTAAGCGGCCGTATCTTCGCTGACGATTTCCTGGGCGATCGGGGTGGGTTCGGCGGTACGCAGCTCGTGCTCCGCGATGGTGCGGACGACATCGCGGCGCAAGTGGCTGAGAGCAGAGGCTTTATCTTCCGAGGCCTCGGATTGCTCCACGCGTCGAAGCGCAGAACGCATCAACTCGGCGAGGTTAGGGATATACCGATGCTTCACAGGAGGATGGATGCAGAGTCGTGGATGTGGGCTGCCCGACGGAACGGGTTGCGGAGACAATTTTGCCCGTTTATTTGATGCAGCGGTGGAAAATTGGTGGGACACCAATGTCGAAAATCGACATTGGTAGGTCCAATGCCTTTGGAAGACCGCAATTTACCTTGGTGGGCCGACAAACTCGAGCCAGATGCCGTGAGCCGTTGCGGGTGACACCCATACTGCGCCGGGCTCGCATGGATCTGCCGGCTGGATCGGGACGTGGTTCCTGCTCAGGACGGATTTGAGAGTCTCTAGGCTACTCACCTCAATTCGCCCGGCGATTACGTTTTCCGGCGCCGATGGAACGAGATACACGCGGCCCTCGGGAAGCAGGGCTACGCTGCCCTCGCCAGCCAGCATGGGCTTGCAGAGAGGCGCGGGCTGGACGGAGACGCCGAGATCGCGAAAGAGGGTATGGAGCGCCGGCGTGTCGCGTATCCAGACCGCGGAGAGACGAACCGCCGAATTCTGGTGGGCAAAGTGTTCGGGTTTGTCGGTTGGGGTCTTGTTTCTGCTGCCGAAGAAGAGTGGATGCAGCGGAGTGTGCGGTGGAAAGTCCAGAGCGGCTGCATCCTGGGTGAGGGGAAAGCCAGAGGCGTGGAGGCGAGCGAGGAGCGAGGCGGGGTCCGGCGCGTAGAGGCCAAAGTAGACCGGGCCCTCGCCGGTGCGCAGCTTGGCCCGGTACTCTGCGGTGAGCGCGTCGACGGCTGCGGGAGCGGTGATGAGTTCAATCTCGGTCCCGTCCGGGAATTTGACGTGAACGTTGCGAATGCCGTCCGGGTGGACGCGTCCCGGCTTGATCGCAAAGCCCATGGCGCGAAAATCGGCTTCGGCCTTTTCCAGGTCTGCGACCACTACGGGAATGTGATCCAAGCCGACCACGAGCTGCCCCGGCGTCGGCGCGGCGGCTGCCGGCGCGAGCATGAGGAGCAGCATGAGCCATGCAAACAGAGGAGCCCCTTTGCGGCTATTTCGGCGACTTGTAGCCAAGGGTGTCCGCCTTCTTCATGGCGGCCATGCCTTCCTGCACGCTCAGCAACGCTGTGGTCTTGAATTTGGTGAATGCGCCGCTGGAGCTGACGACCATGGCGCAGGCGGCCATATCGACCGCGGAGGCGCCGTCGATGATGATGATGGCGTCGTAGTCGCCAAAGGCAAACCAGCTGCCTACCAGCTTGCCGCCGAGCTTGCCTGCCAGCTTGCTGATGACTTCGGTCCGGTCGGTGGGTTTCTTGATGAAGCCGGCCAGAGTCTCCGGCGCGTAGGAGAGCTGAATCATGTAACTGGGCATGGCGCGTACCTGCGCGGTTGAAGTGGTGTTGCTGAAGATGCCAGCCATCATACACGTGCGTTCCGCACTCACACGCGAGTGTGCTGACTACGTGCAGCACCGGTTTCCGTTAGCATTTACGTGTGTCCAGTGCGAAGGCGAGAAGCAGAGTACCGAAACAACCCGCGGCGGCGTCGAACCGGTTCATTTGCGTGCACGGGCATTTCTACCAGCCGCCACGCGAGAATCCGTGGCTGGAGACGGTAGAGGTACAGGACTCCGCCGCGCCTTACCACGACTGGAACGAGCGGATTGCGGCGGAGTGTTATGCGCCGAACGGGGCCGCGCGCATCACCAACCAGGCGAACGAGATCGTCCGGATCGTGAATAACTACTCGCGCATGAGCTTCAACTTCGGGCCGACGCTGCTGAGCTGGCTGGCGGAGCTGGCCCCACGGACGTATCGCATGATCCTGGATGCGGACAAGGCCAGCGCCCAGCGGTACAGCGGCCATGGCTCCGCGATTGCGCAGGTGTACAACCATATGATCCTGCCGCTGGCGAGCCGGCGCGATGCCATCACGCAGATTCGCTGGGGGATTGCGGATTTTGAGCACCGCTTTGGGCGGAAGCCGGAAGGGATGTGGCTGGCAGAGACCGCGGTGAACCGCGCCACGCTGGACCTGATGGCGGCTGAGGGCATTCGCTTTACGATCCTCGCGCCGAGCCAGTGCGCCCGTATTCGTCCGCGGGGCTCCGAGGACTGGAACTGGACGGCGACTCCCAACGACATGGTGGATACGCGCCACCCGTACCTGGTCAATCTGGATGAGGGGCGCAGTATCGCGGTCTTCTTTTACGACGGTCCTACTTCGCGGGCAATTGCGTTTGAGGGGCTGCTGAACTCCGGGGAAAGCTTCGGCCGGCGGCTGCTCGACGGGTTGCGCCCGGGAGACACCAAGCCGCAGCTCTCGCACGTTGCGACGGATGGCGAGTCCTACGGCCACCATCACCGCTATGGTGAGATGGCGCTGGCCTATGGCATGCACTGGCTGGAGGCCAACGGCCACGCGCGACTGACCAACTACGGTGAGTTCCTGGCAAACTTTCCGCCGGAGTGGGAGGCCGAGGTCGCGGAGGACACGTCGTGGTCCTGCTCGCATGGCATTGAGCGCTGGCGCTCCGACTGCGGCTGCAATGGCGGGCGGCCGGGCTGCAATCAGCAATGGCGGGGTCCGTTGCGTGAGGCGCTGGACATGCTTCGCGACGAGACCGCGCCTCTGGCCGAGGCCTATTCCGCCGCGCTGTTCAAAGATCTGTGGGTCGCGCGCGATGCGTATATCCACGTCATGCTGGATCGCACCCCGGCGACGGTAGACCGATTTTTTTTGAGGCACGGCACGCGTGAGCTCTCGGAGGAAGAGCGGGTGGCGGCGCTGGAGCTGATGGAGCTGGAGCGGCACACGCAGCTGATGTATACCTCCTGCGGCTGGTTTTTCGACGAGGTCTCCGGCATTGAGACGGTGCAGATTATCGCCTATGCGGGGCGCGTGCTGCAGCTCGCGGCGAAGCTGTTCGGCGAGCCCGGCGGGGCGCTGGAACTGCGCTTCCTCGAGATCCTGGCCCGCGCCAAATCCAACATGCCCGAAGCCGGAGACGGGGCTGAGCTCTATCGCAAACATGTGCTGAACATCCGGGTGAACCTGGAGCAGGTGGCCGCGCACTACGCCATCAGCTCCGTATTCCGCACCTATCCGGACGACAGTGAACTGTTCTGCTTCGATGTGCACCGCTCCGCATACGAGTCGCTGGCCTCAGGCCGGGGAAAGACGGTCCTGGGGCGGGCGTCCATCCGCTCGCGGATTACCGGCGAGGTAGAAAATTTGTGCTTCGCGGTGCTGCACCTGGGCGATCAGAACCTTTCTGCCGCGGTGCGGCGGATGTGCGGCACGAATCCGGAGGAGATCGCCGGCTTCGACGGGCTCGCAGGCGAGGTGCGGGCCGCGGTGCGCCGCGCGAACCTGCCGGAGGTCATCCGGGTGATCGACCGCTACTTCGGCACGATGGGCTACTCGTTGACGTCGCTGTTTTCGGATGAGCAACATCGGATTCTGCGCACGATTCTGGACCGGACCGTCGCTGAGATGGAAGACTCGCTGCGCAAGATCTACGAGGACCACACCTCGCTTTTGCGTTTTCTGACTGAGTCAGGCATCGCCGCGCCGCCCGCGCTTGCGGTGGCAGCCAACTTCGCCATCAACTCCAGCCTGCGGCGGGCGATTGAGGCAGACCCCTTTGATTCCAACGAGATCCACTCACTGCTGGCCCGGGCGGCGTCCGATCAGGTGGCGCTCGATACGGCCAACCTGAGCTTTGCCGCCGGACAACGGATGAAGTGGACCATGGTGCAACTGGAGGCCGCCGCGGAGGCCGATCGTGCCATGAAAGGCGCGGTGCAGACCGCGCTTACGGTCGCCACCACGCTGCGGACCCTGCCCTTCGATGTCAACCTGTGGCAGGCGCAGAACATCTGGAACGACCTCTTCCGGCGCAGCGATAAGGATTACTGGTCGCCGGAGTGGAAGCTGCTGTTCAAGAAGCTGGGCGAGGCTCTGTACATCTCGGTGGAGGAGCTGGTCACGGAAGAGGGCGTGCCCGCGTTTTAGCCGGCCCGCGCCGGGGCTACCGTAGCTCGGAGTGGTCCAGAAAGATTGGCGAATCCAGCTCCCCTGATTGACAAAACTGCTTTCCCTGCCACACTGTAGAGAACACTTCGCTACCGGGGACCCGCTGCATCTGAGGCCCCGAGTCGCATGGGAACATGCTCGTGGCCGCAACGGCTGATCCGGCTGGCGCACGCTCGTTCTTCATCCCGCCCGCCTGATCCGTTTTCCAAATTTCGTAGATCCAAACTGCCGCTGTTGGTCTTTGGGACCGCAGCGATTCTGAGGAGTCCAGTTATGCGAATCCATCTCGTCCAAAGAAGCCTTCTTTCCCTCTTTATCCTGCTGGCGTTCGGCCTGCAGGCTGCCCACGCCCAGGAAGTTACGGGCAGCATCAGCGGCACGGTCACCGATATTTCGGGCGCTGCGATTCGCGGCGCGCATGTGGACGTGGTCAACACCGATCGCGGCGTAACCATCCGCTCCGTGAACACGAATGAGACCGGGTACTACACCGCGCGGGCGCTCCCTGTGGGCACCTACGAGGTAAAGGTGTCGAACGCCGGATTCGGACAGGAGACGGTGAGCGGGATTGTGCTGCACGCCAATGACACCCTTACGATCAACTCGTCGATGAAGCCGGGCGCGGCCGAGCAGAACATCACGGTCAATAGCAGCGATACCGCCATCAATCTGGAGACGGCGACCCAGGCGACCACCATTGAAGGAACCCAGGTGCGGGAACTGGTGCTCTCGACGCGCAACTACGAGCAGCTCGTGGGTCTGCAGCCGGGCGTCGCGTATACGGGTGGCGACCAGATCTATATCGGCAACTCGAATCCTGTCGGCACCACCAACGTGGTCAATTTCTCGGTCAATGGAGCGCGGACCAGCGGCAACGCGTGGACGGTGGACGGCGCGGACAACGTGGATCGCGGATCGAATTTTACCCTGCTGACCTATCCGTCGGTGGACGCGATCGCCGAATTCAAGACGCTGCGCGGGACCTACAGCGCGGAGTACGGTCGCAGCGCCAGCGGTCAGATCAACGTGATCACCAAGAGCGGCACCAAGGATTTCCATGGCACCGCGTACGAGTTCGTGCGGAACAACATCTTCAACGCGAATGACGTGCTGAACAAGTTGACGACCAACCCGGACGGCTCCGCCAAAGCGACATCGAAACGCAGCCTTCTGCGCTACAACGACTTCGGCTATACGGTCGGGGGGCCGGTACGGATTCCCGGGCTGTTTGACGGCCGTAAGACGGGGACCTTCTTCTTCTTCTCGCAGGAGCTGCGGCGCGTGATCCTGTACAAGTCCTACACGCTGAATGGTGTCCCCTCGCCGGCAGAGATCACCGGCCACTTCACCCAGCCGGTCTGCACGGCGCAGACGACGTTTCCGGTTGGCAATGCCAAGGTCGGCACATGTCAGAACACAGGCACGACGACGGTCGCCATCACCAGCCCGCTGGCCCAGGCTTATATCAAGGACATCTACTCGAATATTGGCACGCCAAGCCCCTCGGGCTCGCTGGTGGTTCCACCACAGCGCAATATCTATAACGGCAACCAGCAGATCGTCCGCATTGACCAGAGCTTCGGCAGCAAGTTCACCGCGTTCTTCCGGCTCATCAATGACTCCATTCCGACCATCGAGCCGGGCGGACTCTTCCAAGGCAATGGATATCCGGGCGTGAACACGACCTCGACCAATGCGCCGGGCCGGATCTGGCTCGGGCATGTGACCTATGCCGCTTCTCCCACGCTGCTGTTCACGGGAGGCTACGCGTATTCCTCGGGGGCGCTGCTGAGCGACCCAATCGGGCTGATGCTGAATACCAAGTCTCCCGATATCAAGCCGACGCTCCCGTTCGTCAGCACGTTGCCGCGTGTCCCGGGCCTGACGTTTGTCTCCTCGACAGCCGGAACTTCGCTGTCTACCTACGGTCCGTACCGCGATTACAACCGCAACCACAATATCTTCGGCGCCGTGACCAAGACGATCGGCAATCACACGCTCATCGCCGGCGTCGACTACAACCGCTACAACAAGCAGGAGAACAATGCAGGCGCCAACGCCGGCAGCTTCACGTTCAACAACGGCAATGTTCCCACCGGATCGAAAGCGCAGCCGTACCAGCAGGCGTGGGCCAACTTCCTGACCGGATATGTGACGACGTTTACGCAAGCCTCGGTCGACGTTACGCCTAACGTTCTGGCGCATCAGATCGAAGCGTTCGTGCAGGACAACTGGAAGGTAACGCCGCGGCTGACCCTGAACGCGGGCGTGCGCTACTCTCACTTCGGCCAGCCGGTTGACCGGAATCACCAACTGACCACCTTTGACCCGTCGCTCTACAGCGCAAGTTCGGCGCCTACGGTGGATAAAAACGGCCTGCTCTGCGTGGTGGGCGCACCGTGCGCGGGTGTCACTCCGAACGGCAGCGTGACGTACCAGCAGGCAATTACCAACGGTGTCAGCGTCAACGGCAAGTTGGTCGGGACGAAGGCCAACGGAACCACGGTGCTCGGCGTCAACTCTCCGTACGGCGATAAGGTGGGCAAGGAAGACAAGCTGAACTTTGCGCCTCGGGTTGGCTTTGCCTTCGACGTGTTCGGCAACGGAAAAACATCGTTGCGCGGCGGTTATGGCATGGCGTATGACTCGTCGCTGTTCGGGACGTACGAGCAGAACATTTTCGCCAACCCCCCCTTCGTGTTTACGCCGACGATCTCGAACACGAGCTTCGACAATCCGGCGGCTATTTCGGCCAACGCGAGCTACTCGGCGCAGGTGATCCGGGCGACCTCTCCGCAGTTCCATACTCCCTACGACCAGCAGTACTCGCTGAGCCTTCAGCAGCAGTGGCCCGGCCGGGTGTTTACGGAAATCGCGTATGTCGGCAGCACGCAGGTTCACCTGCTCGGGCTGGCGGACATCAATGAGGTAGCGCCGGGTGTATTTGCTGCGGCAAATCCTGGAGTGACGGTTACATCGAGCAACGTGGCGCTGTTGAATCCGTATCGGCCATATAAGGGCTACTCGGCGATCAATTCGGTGAACCCGATCTTCTCGGGGAATTACAACTCGCTGCAGACATCCTTGAAGCGGGACTTCGCCCACGGCTCGCTGGTCGGCGTGAACTACACCTACTCCAAGGCGCTGAGCAACGCCGCTGCCGACCGCAGCGGAGCTCCACAGATCTCCAGCAATCCGAGCCTGGAGTACGGGCGTGCGGCCGCGGATCGCACGCATATGTTCAACATGAACGTCGTGTGGGCCCTTCCGTTCCTATACGAGCAGCATGGATTTGCTGGCCGCGTATTCGGCGGATGGGAGGTTTCGGGGCTGGCTTTCGTCAACAGCGGACTTCCGCTCAACGCCACCACGTCCGGTCTGGATCCTGCCGGCGTGGGCGTGGTGCTGAGTTCGAGCGTGGCGGGAGGCAGGCCTGACCGCATCGGCGATCCCAACGCCGACAATGCGGCTTACAAGATTCACACGCGCCAGCATTGGTTCAACGTAGGCGCCCTCGCGGCTGTTCCGGCGGGTCAGTTCCGGGGCGGCAATCTTCAGCGCAACTCCATTGATGGTCCGGGATGGTGGCGCGCCGACGTGGGAGCGTTCAAGAATATTCGCATCGTCGAGCGGCTGCAGCTTCAACTGCGCGGCGAAGCCTACAACGTCTTCAACCACAGCAACCCGGATTCGGTCACCACCGGCGGTGTGGTCAACGGGTTCAACGCTTCGACCGGGGTGACTTCCTACAGCAGCACGGCAGGAAACATCACGGGATATCGCGACAAGCGAATCCTGCAGCTAGGCGCCAAGATGGTCTTTTGATCCTGGATGAGTGCGGGCGCAATTTGAGGCCCGCGAACTCACCCTTCAGCACCACTCCTACGGCCCGCTTCCGGAACACCCCGGACGCGGGCCTTTTCTTTGCCCGGTACCCAGGCTCGCGGTTACTAAATGCCTTACACAGCTTGCGGTTGCCGTGATACAAAGATTCGGCCCCCCCGGACACCTGGAAATCGAACCCCTGCTGCATCACGCACGAGGACTGCTATGGGCTTGATTGGATTGTTGCAGCTGAAAGCCACCGACGCGATTGGCTATCTGCTGGCTTTGGTAGCCGGATATGTGGCCGGCACGCTGGTATCGGACGTCAGCCTGTCGATCTTCGTCTCGATCCTGGTTTCGTATCACTTTTTGCTGGTCTGGCTGCTGGTGACGCACTCCGGCAAGATCGGGCTCTCGATGCCGCTGTGGGCGACCGCGCTGACCCACGCCGGCTGTGTGGTGCTAGCGGTGACACCGGCGACCATGATCGGGCGCAGCGGCATCGTCCACCTGCTGTTCCGCTACGGGGTGGTGAGCCTCGCGCTGTTTGAGCGCAGTTGGCTGTTCTCGCAGGAGCCATCCACGAGCCGGACCGTCGAGGAGAGCGCCCCCGCCGCCGATGCCTCACCCATCCGCCCGACCCCTGAGGATGAGCTTGCCTGGATGGAGTACCTGAAGACCCGCCGGCCGGGGATGACGAAACCGGGCGTCACCATTCGCCAGGAGCACCAGGACTGGCTGCTCGCCCGGCAGCAGCAGCGAATGAAGGCACTGGCGCGACAGCAGCAGGCGCAAGCGGTGCAGCAGCCGGCGGAAGTCACCCAGCAGGCACTCTCCGGTGAATCGCCTGCAGTGGCGCCCTAGTCAATTCGGCAGAGTCGCTGGGCCGTTTGCGTCAAGTGACTATGACGTCATGTACCAGCCGCCGTTGGGGCTGATCGTCTGGCCGGTCATGTAGCCGTTGCGTGCGAGCAGGACCACGATCTCGGCCACCTCTTCGACGGTGCCGAAGCGGCCAATCGGGATCAGGTCCGGCTTCGCGCGGGGATTGCTGCGGACCATCTCGGTTTCAATCAGCGCCGGAGCAATGGCGTTCGAGGTGATGCCCTCCTTCGCCAGCAGGCTCGCGTAACTGTGCATCATCCCCACAAGGCCGGCCTTGCTGGCTGCGTACTGCGGGCCAATCACGCCGCCGCTCTGCGCCGCCACGGACGAGAGAAAGATCAGCCGTCCGAAGCGCCGCTCGCGCATGCCCGGCAGCACCGCCTGCGACACGAGAAACGCCGAGGTCAGATTGGAGTCGATGGTCGTCCTCCAGTCGTCGAGCGTCAGGTCCGCGATCGGCTTGGGGAGAACGATGCCCGCGTTGTTCACCAGCACGTCAACCGGCCCTAGCCGCTGTGCGGTTTCGCTTGCGAGTCTCGCGGCGTCGTGCTCGTCGGAGACATCGGCCTGGATCGCCACCGCCCGGCGGCCCAGCGCTTCGATCTCGCGAACTGCCTCCGCAGCCTCCGCGGCTGCGCGCAAATAGTTCACCGCGACGTCACACCCTGCGCGCGCCAGCGCAACCGCGCTTGCCCGGCCAATGCCGCGCGAGCCGCCGGTCACCAGCGCAATCTTTCCGCTTAAATCACTCATGCAGCCGATGCTACAACGGCGGTCGGGATGCGGTCCGCACAGCAACGCTCATCTACAATCGCTCCGTGGCCTTCCGCTTCACTGGCGTGGACTTCCTCGGCATCGACTCGCTGCTGACGGAGGAGGAGCGCGCCGTCCGCGCCACGGCACGGGTCTTTGTGGACGATCGGCTGCTGCCCATCCTCGAGAAGTGCAATCGCGATGCCCGTTTTCCGCGCGAGCTGGTCCGGCCCATGGGCGCGCTCGGCTTCTACGGGGCGACGCTCGAGGGCTACGGTTGTGCGGGCATGAACAACGTCGAGTACGGCCTGCTGATGCAGGAGCTGGAGCGCGGAGACTCCGCGATCCGCAGCTTCGTCAGCGTGCAGTCGGCGCTGGCGATGCATGCGATCTACGCCTTCGGTTCCGACGAGCAGAAGACTGCGTGGCTGCCGGCCATGGCGACCGGCGAAAAGCTCGGCTGCTTCGGCCTCACCGAGCCTGGCTTCGGCTCCAACCCGGCCGGAATGCGTACGCGGGCTCGCAGGGATGACAGCGACTACATTCTTTCGGGCGAGAAGATGTGGATCACCTCCGGCTCCATTGCGGATGCCGCTATCGTCTGGGCGAAGCTCGACGACTCCGACTTGATTTCGGCGTTTCTGGTCGAGACGGATCGCGCCGGCTTCTCTGCAAGTGATATTCACGGCAAGTGGTCCATGCGGGCGTCGGTCACTTCCAGCCTCTCGCTGGATCAGGTTCGCGTGCCCGCCTCGGCCCTGCTGCCCAAAGCGGATGGGCTGAAGGCCGCGCTCGAGTGCCTGAACCAGGCGCGTTACGGCATCGGCTGGGGCGTGCTCGGAGCCGCGATGTCCTGCTACGACACCGCGCTCCAGTATGCGCGTGAGCGCAAGCAGTTCCGCGACCAGCCGATCGCGAGCCACCAACTCGTTCAGCAGAAACTGGTCTGGATGCTGACGGAAATCACCAAGGCCCAGCTGCTCGCGCTGCAGGTCGGGCGGATGAAGGATCAGGGACGCGCCCGCTTCCAGCACATCTCCATGCTCAAGAAGAACAATGTTGCCATCGCGCTCGAGTGTGCCCGGCTTGCGCGCGATATCCTCGGCGCCAACGGCATCGTGGACGATTACCCGATCATGCGGCACATGATGAATCTTGAAACCGTGAAGACGTACGAGGGCACGGACGATATTCACACCCTCATTCTCGGCCAGAACATCACCGGTATCGCCGCTTTCTAATCCATGCGGACATCTTCGGCCAACGATTCTCCGCAGCATCCTGGCTCGCCGCAGCGCCCCGGCGAACCGGGTGGACTCGACACAATCCGCAGGAACACCGCGATCGTGCTGGTGCGGGCGCGCAATCCCGCCAACATCGGCGCGGTGGCTCGCGCCATGCACGATTTCGGCTTCGACTCGCTGCGGGTCGTGAATGAGTTCCCGGTGCCGTTTGAGGCTGCCCGATCGGCGGTCGATGCCTCAGCCGTGCTCGCGTCGGCGACCAGACACGCCTCGGTGGCAGAAGCCGTTGCCGACTGCACGCTGGTCCTGGGCACGACTGCGGTCGGGGAGCGCGAGCTGCGCCACGACCTGCTGCAGCTGCCCGATGCGGCGGCGCTGACCCGGGCCCATGTTGCGCAGGCGGACGGCCGTGTGGCTCTGCTCTTCGGCTCGGAGAAGACCGGGCTTTCGAACGACGAGCTCAGCTTCTGCCACGCGCTGGTCACGATTCCCATGGCGCAGCATCCGGGGCTGCGACATCCGTCCATGAACCTGGGGCAGGCGGTCGCGGTGTGCCTGTGGGAGTTAGTGCGCGAGCGAGGATCTGGCTCGGCCCACGACGATAGCTCGGGGATCGATGGGTCAGCGGGCGAGGTGGCCACACAGGCTCCTGCCGACTCCGCGACGCTCGAGCGGCTGCATGCGCTGCTGACGGAGGTGCTCGAGGCGACCGGCTACACGCGCCGCCACTCCGCGAACTGCGACCCCGCCGAGATCCGGCGTCTGATTCGCCGGATGGGTGTCGATCCCGCCGCCGCTCCCGTGTGGATGGGCATCTTCCGCCAGGTGCTGTGGAAGCTGGGCCGCGACAGGAAGTAGAAGATTCACCGGTTTACCACCGCGTTACTATGCGCTGCCCACCCCGTCCAACGCATCGGCGAACATGGGCGCAAACTCGCCTCCGCCTATGCCGCTCCCATATAATCGAGCTTTCCCCAACACTGTGGTGCGGGGCGTGATTTTTTCAGTAATGAGGGTGTGCGTATCTTTACCGTAGAGCGAGTTAGCGGAAGTCTTCTGGGCAAAAAGTTTCGATCTGTGCGCACGAGCTCCAGCCGCTCAGGCCATGAGGCCCAATCCTCAAGCCACCGCTCCATGCCCACACGGGCCACCCGCCGCGCCCTGATCCTGCTCGCCGCGGCCTGCTCCTTTGCCCTCCCGTCCGCAGCCATTGCGCAGCTTCAGGATGCGCCCACCGCGCCTGCGGCTTCTCCGGCCGGGGCCGAGGCGCTGTGCCAGCCCCAGGTGGTCGGGAACCGCCGCATCCCGCGGGATTCCGTGCTGGCCCGCATGGCCTCGCACCAGGGCGACCGGTATGACCAGGCCACCGTGGAGCGCGACTTCAACTCCATCTGGAACACGGGATACTTCGAGAGCGTCCGGATTGAGCGGGTGGACACCCCCGCCTGCGTCCAGCTGGTGGTGTACGTCACCGAGAAGCCGACCATTCGCACCGTCGATTACATCGGCTTGAACGCCATCACCCTCTCCGATGTGCAGGATCGCTTCAAGAAAGCGAAAGTGGGCGTCACTGCGGAGAGCCAGTTCGACGAGACCCGGATCAAGCGCGCCGAGACCGTGCTCAAGGACCTGCTGGCGGAGCACGGACATCAGTTCGCCACCATCCGCACCGAGATCAAGACGATTCCGCCGGCCTCCGTTGGCATCACTTTCCGTATTAAGGAAGGCCCGACGGTCAAGGTCGGCAAGATCGTTTTCGACGGGAACTACAACGTTTCGGACCACGTTCTGCGCAACTCCATGCGCAACCTGAAGCCCATCGGCATCCCGCACTCCATCTTCCTCGAGAACCTGTTCGCCCGCACCTTCGACGCCAGCAAGCTGGATGAGGATACGGAGCGAGTTCGGCTGGCGTACCTGGACCGCGGCTATATGAACGCCAGCACCGGCGAAGCCAAGACCGTGGTGCGCGATAAGGGCGGCCTGAACTGGTTCACGCTGCACGCGTCCAAGGGCAAGCGCGTCGACATCACCATCCCCATCGATGAAGGTGAGCGCTACCGCCTGACCGGCATTACCTTCTCCGGCTTCAAAAACCTGACCAACACCAAAGCGATGCGCGCGCAGTTCCCGATGAAGGACGGCGAGTGGTTCAACGCCACCACCCTGCACAAGGGAATGGAGAATCTGCGCAAGGCCTACAGCAGCCAGGGCTACATCAACATGGTGGGCAATCCCATCCCCAAACGCGATGAGGCCAACCATACCGTCGCCATCAACGTGGAGATCGACGAAGGCAAGCAGTTCTACGTCTCCCGCATCGAGTTCACCGGCAACACGATCACACGAGACAAGGTGATCCGCCGCGAACTGGTGCTGGAAGAGGGCCAGGTCTACAACGCGCAGCTCTGGGATCTTTCCATCCTGCGGCTGAACCAGCTCGGCTACTTCGACACCCTGAAGGTGGAAGACGACACCGAAACCCACCAGGACGCCGAAAACGGCACCGTCGACCTGCTGCTCCGGCTGAAGGAGAAGGGCAAGAACTCCATCGGGCTCAACGGTGGTTTGAGCGGCCTGCAGGGTACGTTCATCGGCCTCAACTACGAGACCAACAACTTCCTGGGCCTGGGCGAGACGCTCTCACTGAACGCCAACGTCGGCGACCGGCAGCGGAACCTCACGTTCGGCTTCAACGAGCCGTACCTGCGCAACCGTCCGCTCTCCATCGGCTTTGAGGCCTTCACGCGCAAGGTGGACTACAACCCTGCCAAGGCGTATTCGCTGGCCAACAACACCAGCGCCAACGTGTCGCAGGCGGTGCAGTCGCTGCTGACCAACTACAACGAGTCCACCACCGGCTTCACGCTCTCGGCCAGCCAGCCGCTGAAGCATCTGTGGGCGGGCCGCGGCGTCACCCGGGTGGGCGTCACCTACGCGCTCTCCAGAGCCTCGGTCACAACGTTCAACGACAACACCCGGAACGTCTTCCAGTCACTCGCGTTCCGCTCCGGCGTGGCGGGCCTGAACCAGCTCAACGGCATCATCACTTCGACGATCCAGCCCAGCTTCTCCTACTCCTCGCTGGATCGCCCGACGGGCGCACATTCCGGCCGCGACCTCAACGTCTCCATGCAGATTGCCGGCGCCGGCGGAAACGTGAAGTACATCTCGCCGGTGGGCACCTTCCGCCAGTACCTGCCGATGAAGGGGCTGAAGTTCAATCGCGAGGGCCATCAGGTGCTCGGCATGCGTGCACAGATGGCATTCGTGAGCGGTTTCGGCGGGCAGGTGGCGCCGCCGACCAATCGCCTGTACGGCGGTGGCGAGTCCGACATCCGCGGCTTCGATGTGCGCGCCGCGTCGCCGTACACCTTCATCCCCGTCAACGTGCAGTTCGACCTAACCAACCCGGACGGCAGCACCATCCCGCGCGATCCGACCGACCCGAAGCTCGGCACGATCAAGATTCCGCTGCCGATTTATCGGCCGGTGGCGATCGGCGGCGACACCCAGTTCACCGGGAACCTCCAGTACCAGATTCCGATCGTCAGCTCGCTCTCGTTCAACTTCTTCACCGACTTCGGACTGACCGGCGACCTGCGCCCCAGCCAGCTCCGCCAGAGCGTCGCCGGAGCCACTCTGCTCTCGAGCCCGCTCTACGGCTGCCCCACCATCGTGAACGGCGCATGCTATGGCGGCAAGCAGATTCCGACCTTCTCGCCGCTGCAACTGAACACAATGAAGGGCACCAACTTCGTGCCCCGCATGTCCACCGGCGTGGAACTCCAGATGGTGCTGCCGATCGTGAACGCGCCGTTCCGGATCTTCTACGCATACAATCCGCTGCGACTCTACAAGGACGTTCCGCAGCAGCTCGCCGTGGACAACAACACCTTCCGGACGTTGTTCCCGAACAACGATGCCGGTCTGTTCAGCTATCGCGAGGCGCTGCAGCTCTACGGCCCCTCGTACCAGCTGCGCGAGCCACGAAAGACGTTCCGCCTTACGGTCGGCACCACCTTCTAACGCTCCGCGATTACAGCCGGAATTGCACTGGCGCTCCGGTCCGGCGCGTCACCTCTTCCGGGGTGACGCCTTCGGCCAGCTCCATCACCGCGAAGCCTTCGGGCGTGATGTCGAGCACGCAGAGCTCGGTGATGACGCGGTGGACGACGCCTGCGCCGGTCAGCGGCAGGGTGCACTCGCGGAGCAGTTTGGGTTCGCCGGCGGCGCTTACGTGCTCCATGACGACCACCACGCGGCGCACGCCGGAGACCAGGTCCATGGCGCCGCCCATTCCCTTCACGCGCTTGCCCGGAATCATCCAGTTGGCGAGGTCGCCGCGCTCGGAGACCTGCATCGCGCCGAGGATCGCGAGGTCGATGTGGCCGCCGCGGATCATGGCGAAGGAGTCGGCGCTCGAAAAGATGGACGCGCCGGGGAGCAGCGTGACGGTCTCCTTGCCGGCGTTGATCAGGTCGGGATCGACTTCGGAGTCGGCGGGGAAGGGTCCCATCCCGAGCAGGCCGTTCTCCGACTGCAGCGTGACTTTCATCCCGGGCGGAATGTGGTTCGCGACCAGCGTGGGCACGCCAATGCCAAGGTTGACGTAGAAGCCGTCGCGGAGCTCCTGGGCGGCGCGGGCGGCGAGCCGGTCGCGGACATCGGTCTTCATCGCTTCAGGCCTCCCGCACGGTGCGCTTTTCGATTCGCTTCTCCGGCGCAGGGTTATGGACCAGCCGCTGCACGTAAATGCCCGGCGTGTGGACCTCGTCGGGGTCGATCTCGCCGGGACTGACGACGATTTCAGCTTCCGCGATGGTGATGCGTCCGCAGGCCGCGGCCAGCGGGTTGAAGTTGCGCGCGGTGCGGCGGTAGACCAGGTTGCCTTCGGTGTCGGCCTTCCAGGCTTTGACCAAGGCGACGTCGGCTCGGATTCCGCGCTCGAGGATGTAGGTGATGCCGTCGAACTGCTTGTGCTCCTTGCCTTCGGCGACCATGGTGCCGACGCCGGAGCGGGTGTAGAAGCCGGGAATTCCGGCGCCGCCGGCGCGCATGCGCTCAGCTAAAGTGCCCTGCGGGCAGAACTCCACCTCCAGTTCGCCGGCGAGGTATTGGCGCTCGAACTCGGCGTTCTCACCGACGTAGCTGGAAATCATCTTGCGAACCTGACGGCTTTCGAGCAGCAGGCCGAGACCCCAGTGGTCGACGCCCGCGTTGTTCGAGGCGATGGTGAGGTTGCGGACGCCGGAGTCGCGGAGCGCGGCGATCAGCGCCTCCGGGATGCCGCAGAGGCCGAAGCCGCCGATGGCGAGCAGCATGCCATCGCGGACCGTGCCCGCGAGTGCGGCGGCGGCGCTGGGCCAGAGCTTGCCGTTGGGTTCCATTCGCTGCCCATCCTACTCGGGTTGGACGTGCGGAACCACCCCCCGGTATCTACTCCGGTTTTGTTGAGGGGGAAGAGGTTGCGGGAGGGGAGTCACGATCTCGACAACGGGGAGTTACCGTGGTGTGTTCCCGACGGGGGATGCGAGAAGCGGGTTGAGAAAGAGCGGGACGAGTCCCTCTGGAGGGGTCGTGGGATTTGTTCTGGGTGGGGAGAGGTCCTGCGCACGGGGCGCACGACGGCTCGGAGCTGCTTCTTTAATTGTACGGGCCGTGTCAAGAGGCTACGGGGAGAGGGCGCGCACGCGGCGGACTCGAAGTGCCAGACGAAAGGAACCTGCGGAGATGTCGGCGTGCAGCCCCCATCTGAAGCCCACCTGTCCCCTGCTTAATCTTGAATGTTTCAGTGACAACACCACTGGGGTCCGTATATTCACCTGTGGCCAGGACTTTGATGGTCTCGCTCCTGCTGACTGCGATCGGCCCCGAGTAGACCAGTGACTGGAGCGTTGGCCTTGAGCCGTCTGTAGTGTAGTAAATCTTCGCGTCCGGGTTCTTTTCCTTGATTGTTACCAGTACCGCATCACCCGGCGCTATATGGAATATTCCGCCCTTGGGCATAATCACAGGTCTTGCCGCAGTCGAGTGCGCAGGCCGCGACCCTGGCGATGCGCTCGGCGGGGCTGAACTCGCCGTCGCCCTGGGGGCATTCTGAGATGCCGTATCTGCAAATGCCTTCGCATCCTGCTGCGCCCGCTGGATCGCGGCCGCCGCGGATTTCTGCGCCTGCTCCATCGCCTGGGCTGCGGCCTGCTGCGCCTGAGCTGCAGCCTGTGGCGCAAGTTCCGTCCCCATATTTCCGGGCTTCCCGCCGACCACCGCGTTGAAGTCCGCCGGATCTGCCGTAGCATCCACTATGACGCCGGTCGTGGGATCAACCAGCTGAGCGTCCACCACCTGTACGCCAGCCATCATGAGCGTCGCCGCCATCAGCCACCGCATTACACTCTGCATATTCGGTGTCTCCCCGCACTGTTCTTTATGACGCGCCTTGCGTAACTTGGATGCGCTTTCTACCCGTCCTTAAACGCGAACAGTTCCGTAGAGTTGCTTGCCGCACTGTCTTTTGTGGGGCGCCGGTACAGAGGATCTCGTTATGACACGAACGAGGTGCTGGTAAATGCGAATAGGCATCAAGTCCACTTGCCAGCTAAGACAGACTAGCTTTAGGAGTTTGGGCCGTCGGGTTTCCGGTCATTGGGCCTTCTGTTTATGAATTGCGGCGCGCGGGTTTGACGATGTTTTATTTGAAGACCAGTTCATGGCGATCGCTGTGAGTGAGCCGAGGATACCGTAGAGCACGAAGACGGCGTTCATCGCGACGCGGCTATCGAGCATAGCGAGGGGTGCGTTGACGCTGGCGTGGGCTACGGCGAGCACGAAGACGTTTCCGTTGACGCGCTGCCACAGGGCGGTGAAGAGGACCGACAGGCCGAGCACTCCGAACAAGAAGATGGACGCGGGCCGCGCGCCGCTGAGAAGAATGGGGACGTGCCAGCAGCCCCAGATGGCTCCCACGATGAGAGCCGCGACCACGGCCTGGTAGCGAGTCAACATGCGGGGGAGGAGCCATCCGCGCCATCCCAGTTCCTCACCGCATCCGGCGAAGGCAAACTGCAGCAGGGCATGCGCTGCAAACAAGGGCCACGCACGTGCGGCGCGGGTGAGTACTTGCGGTTGTACTCCAGCGGCGAGCGCGGCCCCTGCGGTGCAGGCGATGCCTATGGCCAGCAGCACCGGCACCCAGAGCCATTGTCCGCGCGGGTTGAGCTTGCGAAGGAGGGCAGGGGCGCCGGTTCTTCCGGTGACCAGCAGGGCCGCGATGGCGGGGGCGTAGACGACGCCGATGCGGGGCAGGTACTGCGACCAAGTGCCGGTGAAGGAGCGGCAGAGCCAGAGCAGGCCGAAGCCGACTGTGTACGCGATGACGAACGCCAGCAGGACGAATTCAAGAATGGGGGTTGCGCGCCGAAGCCGTTCGATTGGTTTTACCCCTTGTGCTGATTCGCGCTGCATGGTTCCGGGAGCGGAGGTCGGTGGCGTTGGTTCCTGCATACAGTATCAGGGCTTTCGGTTGGGTTGCAGCCCGGACTGGAGCGGCGAAGCAACGTCACTTGAGTAACCTGCTTTGCGCGAGAAGCAGGTTCCCAATTATCGCTTTCGAAAACGAGGGCACCGCCTGTAGAGTGTCCCTGAACCTAAACCACTCCTAATGACGACGCCGAGCTATACCTCTCATCGTGCCTGCCTTTGGACTTCTGTCTGCCTTTTCCTGGGCTCTTTCGTACCTCTCGGCCCTCTCGCCGGCTGCGGTGGAAGCTCTTCTGCCAGCTCTGGCGGTTCCGGCACGGTTTCGACTCCAAAGGCGGCTGCGCCTGTGGTCGCGAGCATTTCACCGACGACGGTGCCGGCGGGCTCCTCCGGCTTTACCCTCACCGTGAACGGCAGCAACTTTCAGCCGCAGGCGGTGGTGAACTGGAAGGCCACGCCGCTTGTCACCACGTACGTTAGCGCATCGTCGCTGAACGCCGCTGTCCCCGCGAGCCTCGCGGCGGCCGGCAGCATCACCGACATCACGGTCGCCAATCCGGACGGCCAGGTGACCCCTGCGGCAGCATCGTCGGAGATCACGGTCACAAATCCCGCGCCCACTCTCGCCACCGCCTCACCTCCGGTGCTTGGCGCCGGTTCAGGGGACACTCTCTTCCTGTTCACGGGAACGAACTTCGTGCCATCGACGGTGGTGATGACTGGCACGACGGCGCTGACGACCACCTTTGTCAGCAGCACCCAGCTGAGCGCGATTGCACCTGCGGCCACACTCGCGCCGATCGGCCCACTCAGCTTTTTTGTGACCAATCCTGCTCCCGGCGGGGGCACCTCGCAGAGCGTTTCTGTGACGCTGCGGCAGCCGCCAGCCAAACTCACCGCGCTGTCCCCTTCGTCGGCAATCGTCAACGGCTCGTCGGCGGTGAACGTCACGATTACGGGTAGCTACTTCACCCCCACGGCTGCGGTTTACATCAGCAACACGATTCCTGCCCCGACGACGTACGTCTCACCGACGTCAATCCAATTCGAATTGTCCGCACTGGAGCTCTACAAGACGGCCACGCTGTCCATCACGGTTCGGGACCCCGCATCGCAGAATCAAAATTCGAATGCCCTCAACTTTCAGGTCGGCAATCCTGGGCCGGTGCTCACCAGCATTTCGCCGTCGACTATCACCGCGGGCGCGACTAGCTTCAACCTTCTGCTTACGGGCAGCAACTTCATTCCGAATCTGGCGCAGTACTCAACGGTCCAGGTGAACGGCGTCACGGTACAGGCAAGTCCCAATGGCAGCTCTACCTCTATGGGAATTGTTATCCCGGGCAGCGCCCTTACCAATGTCGGGGACGTCAGCATTACCGTTACCAACCCCCCGCCAGGCGGCGGAACCTCAAACCCTCAATTGCTGCACGTCATCAGCGCAACCAATCGCGTCCGCACGGTCAATCTCGTGGCCACAGACCTCGGATGGGACTCCACCCACGGCCTGCTGGTGGCAGCGAGCGGCTCTTCCACCATACCCAACAAGCTGGTGACCATCGACCCGCTGCAGGGAACGATCGTCACAACGCAGCCGCTTCCCAGCTCACCCGCCGGCATTTCCGTCACGGATGATGGGAGCTATGTGTACGTGACACTGCCGTCTACAGGACAGATTGAACGCTTCACGCTTCCTTCACTCACGCCTGACATTACCTTCAATCTCGGCAACGACAGCGGTGGCCGGTTCTACATGTCGAATTCAGTCGTTGCGGCGCCGGGCCATCCGCATACGGTGGCTATCACGCGCCACACCAGCACTACAACAGCGATTGGCTCAGATGGCGGGGTTGTCGTGTATGACGATGGCGTTCCACGAACAAACATCGCTATGCCCGTACTTGGGAGTTTTTACGACGCGCTGGCCTGGGGAGCTGATTCCACGACCCTGTACGGCACCAATCTTGGAAGTTCCACGGCGGATGAGGATACCTTTGCTGTCGACGCGAACGGCGTCACTTTGCTCAGCGATCGACGAAACGCGCTCGGCCAGTTCGTGAGGGAGCTTGCCTTCGACAGCCAAACCTCGCACCTCGTGGACACTTACGGAAACGTGGTGAACGCCGCTACCGGGCAATCTGTTGCTCAGATGCCCCTCACCGGAGGCGCCTTCGCGCTGGACACGACGCTGCGCCGGGTGTTCTACCTGGATGTCAACGGCAACATCAAAGTCTTCGACCTCGATCAGTTCACTACCATCAACTCGATGGTCATCAACGGGGGCGGCGGCTCGACGATGATTCGTTGGGGCAGCAGCGGCCTCGCCATCATCGGCAACCAGATCTATCTGGTCGACGGCTCGTTCGTGGCACCCACTGGCATCTCGTCTGCGATTGGCGGCTATGCAGCTCCTGCTCCTACGCTCACGGCCGTGAGTCCGGGCTCGGTTCCGGCCGGCAGTTCCGATGTGCAGGTCACGCTGACAGGCCGCGACTTTACGCAGGCCTCACAGGTGACTTGGAACAACCAGACCCTGGCCGCCAATTCGATCTCGGACACGCAGATACTGGTCACGATACCGGCCTCGATGCTCTCCAGCGCGGTGGCCAGCACGGTTGCGGTCAGCAATGGTCCGGGGACTGCTTCCTCTCAATCCATAGGCTTCTCCGTGCTGCCCAATCCGGGTGTAACTGCGCAACTGAATGTGCTCAATCTCTCCGGCCAGGACCTGGCCTGGGACAGCGAACACGGCTTGATTTATGTCGCCGTTCCGAATCTGGATCCGGTTTACCCGAACACGATCGCAGTGATTGACCCCACTAAGGCAGGGATTCAGCAGACGGTTCCGATCGTGCCGCAGGCCAGCGCGATCTCCCTTTCGGGTGATGACCAGTACCTCTACGTGGGCTCCAATGCGCAGGCGGTTGTGCAGCGCTATAACGTTCCTTCGTTCTCGCTGGATCTGACAATTCCCAGCGGCGCCGGTGTAACAGGAGGCAATGTAGGACTGAACGGCACCTGTACCTTCGCAGTTGACGTTAAAGTGGCACCCGACAATCCGCGCACGATCGCCGTGAGCAACGGGAACGGAAGCATCGAACCCCAGGGTTGCGGTGGCGTGGCCATCTATGACGACGCCACGCCGCGTCCGGGAACTCTCGCCTATAGTTCTTTCGACTTCACGAAGCTGGTCTGGGGGGCGGATGCTTCGACGCTCTTTGCGCAAACGGACGAGTCGTTTCAACCTCAAAGCTTCCACTCACTTTCGGTGACTTCGACCGGGGTGACTGTCAGTGGCGCCTTCGGCAGAACCTTTCTCGGATACCGTCTCCACTATGACACCCTCACCGGTCTGCTATTCAGCGACTCGGGAGTGATGGTCAATTCTGTCGGCCTGGTGCAAACCGGCACTTTAGACAATGGCGGGGGCGCCCTACTGGTCACCGACGATGCACTGAAACGCATCTTCCTCCTCGCCAGAGACACAAGTGGCGGTTCAGGACAAGGCGCCACCAGCTACACGCTCAAAATCTACGACGTGACGACTCAGGCTCTGCTGAACTCGATCACGTTCCCGGGAGTGCTGGGTTATCCGACGCAGATGGCGCGGTGGGGCAGCGATGGTATCGCTTTCGTCACACGGGTCACACCGTATTATCCCAGCACCAACTTGTCTCAGGGAGTTCTGTACATGCTGCAGGGCAAATTGATCTCGGGAGCTCCGTAGAGCTTGCGATCGGGGAGGCCGTAGAGTGCGGTTTGCGTTGGCGGGGAAAGACGTGTGAAATCTCAGGTGGAGAAATCAGGGGATGCGGATGAATTTGCGACGTACGGTTGTGCTGATGTGTTCGGTGTTGTGGATGGGTGCTGCCGGGGCGCTGCATGCGGTTACGGTGAGCCAGGAGGCGTGGGGCAAAGATCAGGCGGGCAACGCCGTGGATCTGTACACGCTGAAGGACAAGAACATTGAGGTGCAGCTGACCACGTACGGCGCGCGGATTGTCAGCATCAAGGTGCCGAATAAGAGTGGCGAGATGAATAGCGTGGTGCTTGGGTCGACCACGCTGGACTGGTACCTGATGGGGCGGGTGCCGTTTGCGGGCGCAACGATTGGGCGGTTTGCGAATCGGATTGCGGGCGGCAAGTTCACGCTGGATGGGAAGACGTACGAGATTCCTAAGAACAACGGCGGGAATACGCTGCACGGTGGGCCGATGGGTTTCGACAGGAAGGTGTGGAGCGCAAAGCAGACGGCGAAGGGAGTGGTAATGTCGCTGGTTTCGCCGGATGGGGATATGGGTTTTCCGGGGACGCTGACGGTGTCGGTGGACTTTGAGCTGGAGCGGCACAAGGGCGCGCCTGCGCTCTCGATTGCGTACACGGCGAAGTCCGACAAGCCGACGGTGGTGAACTTTACGAATCACTCCTATTTCAATCTGGCGGACGATCCTTCGACGCCGGTGTTCGACGACATAGCGCGCGTTGACGCGGACAAGTACACGCCGATGAATCCGAGTCTGATTCCGACGGGCAAGATTGAGCCGGTGGAGGGCACTGCGTTTGATTTTCGCGAGGCGCACGCAATCGGCAAGCTGATTCCGGATCGTGGATACGACTCGAACTTTGTGCTGCGCCCGCACAAGGCGTCAGCGCCGGTGGCCGAGGTGAGCGATCCGGTGAGCGGACGCGAGGTGCAGGTGTTTACGGACGAGCCGGGGCTGCAGCTGTATGTGCCGAAGTCTCCCGCGCCGCCGCCGAACATGAAAGCGCCGACGCGGCGGGGCACGGCTGCGTTCACGCTGGAGACACAGCATTTTCCGGACTCGCCGAATCAGCCTGATTTCCCGACAACGACGCTGATGCCCGGCGCCACGTTTCACTCGAAGACGATGTATGTGTTCAGCGTGAAGCGGAAGTAACGATCCCCAATTTCGGCAGAACGAGGGCGGTTTACTTCTGCCACTCGGGGGGGCGCTTTTCGAGGAAGGCGGAGATGCCTTCGCGGAAGTCGTGGGTGCCGCGGGCGGCGGCGTTTTCTTCGAGCGCGGCGGCGATGGCGGTGTCGAGCCACGCCCGGTTCTGCGCGACCAGCAGGCGCTTGGTGGCGGCGTGCGATTGCGGGCTGTTAGCGGCGAGAGTCTGGCAGAGCGAGTCGACGCGGGCGTCGAGATCCTCGGGGGCGACGACCTCGTTGATGAGGCCGAGGCGCAAGGCTTCGGCGGCCTCGAAGATGCGGGCGGTGAGCAGCAGGTCGCGGGCGCGCTTGTCGCCGATCTGCAGCACGGCGTAGGCGGAGACGAGCGCGGGGACAAAGCCGATGCGCGCCTCGGTGAAGGCGAATTTGGCGGCCGGGGTGGCGAGGGTGAAGTCGCAGAGGGTGGCGAGGCCGGTGCCACCGGCGATGGCGGGGCCGCGCACGACGGCGATGGTGGGCATGGGGAGCTCATAGAGGGTGCGGAACAGGCGGGCGACATTGGCGGCGTGGGCGCGGTGCTCCATCTCGGTGGCTTCGGTCATGCTGCGCAGCACTTCGAGGTCGAGGCCGGAGCAGAAGGCCTCGCCGGCACCTGTGAGTACGAGCACCCGGCAGTGCTCGGCGGCAGCCTGCTCCATGGCGGCGATCAGTTCCGCCTGCATGGCGGGCGAGAGCGCGTTGCGACGCGCGGGACGATTGAGCGTGAGGGTGCGGACCCGTGCTCCGTTGAGGCTGCGGTCTTCGACGAGAAGGGTCTCGTACCTCAATGCACGCTCCTGCCTGCGGAGCCGAAGCGGGAGACCAGCTCCGCGTTGGCAGCGATGAGGCCATCGAGCGGCGCGAGTTTGGGCAGCGAGGCGCCACACTCGGCGAGCGTGGCCAGCAGAGTTTCGGTGGCGATGTTGCCCACCAGCAGATCCTGCGCGAAGGGGCATCCGCCCAGGCCACCGATGGCGGAGTCGAAGCGGCGACAGCCAGCCTCGTAGGCTGCCCGTATTCTGTCTGGCGCGTCGGCTGGGCGGGCGTGCAGGTGAACGCCGAACTCGATCTGCGGATGCGCGGTGCATACTGCGGTGACCAGGTCGCGGATCTGCTGCGGCGTGGCGAGACCGACGGTGTCGGCGAGCGAGATCTGGCGGATGCCGAGGTCGTCGATCAGGTCGCACGCGCCGATCACCTCCTCGATGCTCCAGGGGTCGCCGTAGGGGTTGCCGAAGGCCATGGATATGTAGGCGACGGTTTCGAGATCCGCCGAGGTGGCGAGGTCATGCACGGCAGCCATCTCCTCGAGCGCGTCCTCGGGGGTCTGGTGCTGATTGCGAAGCAGGAACTGGGCGGAGATGGAGTAGGGGAAGCCCATGGTCGTGAGCCCGGGCGAATCGATGGCGCGCTCTGCACCATGCTCATTGACGACGATGCCGATGATCTCGGCGGGAAGCGGGGGGTCCAGGTAGTCGAGCACGCGCTCGGAGTCGGCCATCTGCGGTATGGCGTTGGGCGAGACGAAGCTGACGGCGTCGATATGCGTGAAGCCGGCACCGGAGAGCATACGCAGGTAGTCGGACTTGACTTCAGCCGGGATGATGCCGGGCAGTCCCTGCCAGGCGTCGCGGGGGCACTCGATGATTTTGATTTCTTCGCTCATGCTTCAACCACGGGATGGTGTCACTTTCAGGATTTCACGCGCGATGACCATCCTCTGAATTTCGCTGGTGCCCTCGCCAATCGTACACAGCTTCACGTCGCGGTAGAACTTCTCCACCGGGTAATCCTTAATGAAGCCGTAGCCGCCAAAGAGTTGCACGGCCTCATTGCAAATTTTCACGGCCACCTCACTGGCGAAGAGCTTGGCCATCGAGGACTCGCGGGTGACCTTGCGGCCCGCATCCTTGAGCACGCCGGCGCGCTGGGTGAGCAGGCGAGCGGCGTCGAGCTCAGTGGCCATATCGGCAAGGCGCCACTGGATGCCCTGGAACTCGGCGATGGCTTTGCCGAACTGGCGGCGCTCCTTGACGTACTTGAGCGCGGCATCGAGCGCGCCACGGGCGATGCCCAACGAGAGCGCGGCGATGGAGATGCGGCCGCCATCGAGCACGCGCATGGCGTCGATGAAGCCCTCGCCCTCCTGGCCTAGGAGATTTTCCGCGGGCACCTCGCAGTTGTCGAAGATGAGCTCGGCAGTGTCGCTGGCGCGGAGGCCGAGCTTATTTTCTTTTTTGCCGGTGCGGAAGCCGAGCGTGCCTTTTTCGACCGCGAAGGCGGAGAGGCCGTGCGTGCCGCGATCTTTGGCGGTGACGGCGATGACGACGACGACGTCGGCATAGTGGCCGTTGGTGATGAAGGTCTTGGTGCCATTGAGGACATAGTGGCCGTCCTTGCGGGCGGCAGTGGTGCGCGCGCCGCCCGCATCAGAGCCGGAGCCGGGCTCGGTGAGCGCCCAGGCGGCGAGCCACTCGCCGGTGGCGAGACGCGGGATGTACTTGCGGCGCTGGGCTTCGTTGCCGGCGAGGAAGATGTGGTTGGCGCCGAGCGAGTTGTGCGCGGCGACGGTGAGGCCGATGGAGCCGTCGACGGCGGAGAGCTCTTCGAGCGCAACCACGTAGTCGATGTAGCCCATGCCTGCACCGCCGTAGTCGGGCGGAAAGAGGATGCCGAGCAGGCCGAGTTCGCCGAGCTTTTTGACGGTGGCCAGGGGAAACTCGCCGCTCTCGTCCCAGCGGGCGACGTTGGGGGAGATCTCGCGGGCTGCGAACGCGCGGATCTCGCGGCGCAGTTGCTCCTGCTCCTCCGTCAAGACAAAGGGATAGAGGTTCTGTGCCTCTTCGATTTCCGGGGTGGTGCTCATGGCGGCGGCCTTTCCAGTCAAAGCGAAGTTCAGCTACGGCAGATCGAGGTGAAGCGAATCCGGCGCGCTCAGGTCTGTAGGATGCCGGGGTTGAACTTGGGCAGCTCCGTGCGCAGGGCGCAGGCTTCGAGTGCGGTGATGAGCACGTCGCGGGTCTTTGCCGGGTCGAGGATGGCGTCCACCCAGAGGCGCGCCGCGCCGTAGCGCGGGTCGGCCTGCGCATCGTAGCTGGCCTTGATCTCGTCGTGGAGCGCCTTGCGCTCAGCGTCGGAGATGGGCTTGCCGCCGGACTCCATCTGCTTGGCCCGGATTTCGGCCAGGGTGCCCGCGGCGGCAGCGCCGCTCATGACGGCGTAGCGGGCCGTGGGCCACGCGAAGAGAAAGCTGGGATCGTAGGCCTTGCCGCACATGGCGTAGTGGCCAGCACCGAAGCTGCCGCCGACGATGACGCCGATCTTGGGGACGACGCTGGTGCTGACGGCCGAGACCATCTTGGCTCCGGCGCGAATGATGCCCGACCACTCGGCGTCCTTGCCGACCATGAAGCCGTTGACGTCATGCAGAAAGAGCAGCGGCACCAGGTTCTGGTTACAGTCCATGATGAATCGTGCGGCCTTCTGCGCGCCCTCGGTGTAGATGACGCCGCCGACTTCGGTGCGCAGCATTCCGGCCTGCGGGCCGGAGGCGACGGTCTGGGACTGGTTGAGCTTCTGGTTGGCGACGATGCCGACCGCGTGGCCGCCGATGCGCGCGTAGCCGCAGAGCACGGTGCGGCCGAACTCGGCCTTGTACTCGTCGAACTCGCTGCGGTCGGTGAGGCGGGCGATGACCTCGCGCATGTCGTAGACGTTGGTTGCGCCGGGCGCGGGATTCATCAGCGCGTAGAGGTCTTCGGCGGGGGCCAGCGGGGCGTCGGCGGTGGCATTGTAGGGTGTCTGGGAAAAGACCGGTGTGCGGCGCGAGCCCATCTTGTCGACGAGCGAGCGCAGCCTCGCGATGCAGGCCTCGTCGCTGGGCTCTTTGAAGTCGACGGTGCCGGAGATTTCGGCATGCATCTGCGCTCCGCCCAGCTCCTCGGGGTCGGTCTTCTGGCCTATTGCGGCCTGCACCAGCGATGGCCCGGCGAGGAAGAGACCGGAGCCCTCGGTCATGAGCACGGTGTCGGTCATGACGGGGAGATAGGCTCCTCCGGCGACGCACATGCCCATGATGGCGGTGATCTGAGGGATGCCCATGGCGCTCATGACGGCGTTGTTGCGGAAGACGCGGCCGAAGTCGTCGGTATCGGGGAAGACGTCTTCCTGCAGGGGCAGAAAGACGCCTGCGGAGTCCACCAGATAGAGCGCGGGGATGTGATTGGCCAGGGCGATGTTCTGCGCGCGCAGCACCTTCTTGGCCGTCATGGGGAAGAAGGCTCCGGCTTTTACGGTGGCGTCGTTGGCGACGATCATGCAGAGGCGTCCACAGACGCGGCCGAGGCCGGTGACGACGCCTGCGGCGGGGGCTCCGCCGTACTCGGCATACATGCCGTGCGCGGCCCAGAGGCCCAGTTCTAGCAGCTCGGTGCCGGGATCGAGCAGAAGCCGCAGCCGCTCGCGCGCGGTGAGCCTGCCCTTGCGGTGCTGCGTCTCGATGGACCTGGGGCCACCGCCGGCGCGGATCTTCTCCTCTTCGGCGCGGTGTTCGGCGAGCAGCGCCAGCAGCGCCTGGCGGTTCTGCCGGGAGCGCGGCGAGGCGGGGTCCAGCGAGGTGGCCAGGCGGCGATCGGATTGAGCCATCTCCATCAAGATGCATGAGGATAGCACCGGGCAGCCCGGCTGAACATCCCCGCCAAGCGGCGGTGTGCGCTGCGGTTACACTCATACCAGAGCTGCACGCGGCCTCTTCCGCTTCGCCTGCATCTTAGGTTTCGAAAGGGGCGTTTCAACGATGGCTTTTGCAGGACAGGCAGTGGGATCCCGGATTCTGGTTCTTGGCGTTTTAGCGGCATTCACGGGAGGCGGGGTGGCCGTGGCCCAGCAGTCTGCCGTGACTTCTCAGAACACGGCTTCGCTGCCCTCGGCTCCGGTGCCGCAAAGCGACGATCTGCCGCTGGAGCAGCAGCCGCATTCCAGCCCTACGCTCGCGAACTCGACCAAGCACGGCCTAACCGACCTGATGCATATCGCGGTTTCGCCGATCTATCTGCGCACCGGTGACCTGAAGTGGATGCTGCCGCTGGCCGGAGCCAGCGCGGCGGCCTTCGCAACCGACACACACACCATGCGCGACGTGGTGAGCCACGACCCCGGTTTCAACAACGCCGCCGTGAATGTGTCGCAGGGGCTGCTGGGCGGTTTTATCGCTACTCCGGTGGCGATGTTCGGCGTAGGACACATGACCCACAACGAGCACATGCGCGAGGCCGGACTGCTGGGTGGCGAGGCGATGGTGGACGCCTATGTGGTGGACGAGTTCACGAAGCTGGTGACCTTCCGCGAGCGGCCGCAGGTGGACAATGCGAGGGGTGACTTCTACATCGGCAAGGCGGGAGTGAACTCGTCTTTTGTCTCCGGACACTGCATGCTGTCGTGGTCCTCGGCGGCGGCGATCTCGGGTGAGTATCACAGCCGCTGGGTCTCGCTGCTGGCCTACTCGGCTGCCAGCGGCGTCGCTGCGACGCGAGTGATGGGCCAGCAGCACTTCCCTACGGATGTGCTGATCGGATCGGCGGGAGGATGGCTGATCGGGCACTACGTATACCGCGCGCACCACCACGCGGATATCGACCGCTAGCCTTTACTTGGCGCCGAGCTTGAAGATCTGTTCAGCGAAGAAGTTCTCTACCTTGGCCTGGTCGCGCAGCATTTCCAAATAGGCGTTCTTCAATAGCTGCGAGCGGCTGTCACGCAGCAGTTGCCGGATGCGCTGCTGCACCGCGGGGTCGGAGATCTGCCGCTGCCCTGCCGGCTCCCGCGCGATGAGCTTGTAGATGGAGTAGCCGATGGGCCGCTTGGTTTCGCCATCGAGCAGCGGAAAGACGCCGGTGGTCTCGCCGGCCTTCAGCTTCAGGATCGCTGCGCCGGCGGTTGGGTCTGAGCGGAGTTCGCTTTCCGGCACCAGGCCCATGTCGCCACCGCTCGAGGAGGTGTTGGGGTCCTCGGAAAAGTTCATGGCGATGGTGCCGAAGTCTTCGCCGGAGTCCAGGCGGTTTTTGAGGGCGTCGATCTTCTTCTTCGCATCCGCGTCGCTGGTGGCCTTGCTGCCCTGCAGGTTGCCGGGCTGCGTGGAGGGCACGCTGGTGACGCGAATCACCGCCAGGTGATAGCGCGGTTGATCCAGGTTGAACTCCGGTTTGTGCTGGTTGTAGTAGCTGGTCACGTCGCCATCGGAGATCGTGACCTTGGAGTTGATCTCCTTGTTGATCAACTTGTCGATTGTCATGGACCGGCGCAGGTCATGCTTCACGTCGTCGAGGGTGCGGCCGGAGGACTTGAGCTGCTGGTTGAACTGCTCCTCGGTGTAGGGCGCCTTCATCTCGTTCAGCTTGGCGTCGACCTCTTCCGCAGTCGGAGTGAGGTTCATCTTGGCGGCGCGCTGCTCCACGATCTCCTCATCGATCAGCTCGCGCACGATGTTCAGTCGCAGCGAGTCGGCCTCCTCCAGTGAGGGCGTCTGGCCGGGGTTCTGCCCGATCTGCGTCTTGTACATGCGGTCGAGGTCGGCGCGCATGATGGCGTGGCCGTTGACCGTGGCGACGACGTCGGGTCCGGGTTTCTGCATGCATCCCGCCAAGCCGGCGGCGAGCAGCAGCGGCAATCCGGCGGCAGCGATTCGATACGGGCCGAGCAGCCCTGAGGAGCGTGTTGCACTAGCCATGTGCTTCCATCCTAGCCCGGCGCGGAGTTTTGCGAAATACATGGAGGATCAACTTCCCGGCTTGGCCGCAGCAGCGGGCGAAGCTGCGGGTGCGGGAGCGGGCTCGGCCTTGGGCGGAGGCGGCGGAGGTGTCTGGCCTGCGGCAACCAGCGCGCGATCGATGACGGCATAGAGGGTCGGCAACGGCAACACGCCCTCAATTTTTTCGCCATTGATGAACATGGTAGGCGTGGAGCCGACCTCCAGCGGGTCAGACTCGCCCTGCAGGACGGAGGCGTTCACCTGAGTGGAGTCCTGCTTGAGAAGGCAGGCGGTGAGCTTCGGCTGGTCGAGCTTGCTCTTGGCGCCCTCGTCGAGCGCGAGCTTGTCCAGGGTCTGCTTGGCTTTGTCGAGGCTGTTGGCGGGGCCACCCATCTCCGCCGCGTGCGCGTGCACATAGTCGACGAAGTTCCAGTACGCAGGCGAGGACTGCGTCGCCAAGCAATTGGCGTTTACCGCCGCATGCATCGCCCAGGGATGCTGGGTCAGGGGGAAGTCGCGATAGACGATGCGCACCTGGTCCTTGTACCGCTCCATCAAAGCGGGAAAGAGGGCGGCATGCATCTTGGCGCAGAAAGGGCACTCGAGGTCGTCGTAATTGACGATCAGCACCGGTGCGCTCTCCGGCCCGCCGCGCGACGGACGGCCCTCGCCGGAGACCTTGTCCTTGGGATCCTTGCTGAGATCGAAGCGGTTCATCTGCGCCAGCGTTTTGCCGTCGCTCGAGAGCAGAAACTCAATATTGCGGGTGACACCCTCGGGGCTGGTGTAGGTGACGGGCAGCTTGGTGAAGCCGGAGATGTCGCTGGCCGCGGGGGTTCCCACGTTGACGGTGTAGTCCGGAGGCATCTGGGAGCGGGAGCGGATCATGACTTCAACGCGCCTCGCCTCCTGCACGGAGAGCTTTTTGCCGGTCTCCACCGGGCCGAGCGTTTTGGACTGCGCGTGGCAGCCCAGCGGGGCAAACGCAATTAAAAAGGAGAGCAGCCGCAGGGGAATCGTGTATTTCCGCACAAATTCCATTATCTCACGCAGACTCCGGCTCCTAAGGTAGCAAAACCGGGCGCTTCATTAGACGGCAGGCGTGTGCCGCGGTGAGTCGGGGGACTTAATACTGGCGCTGGTACATGCCGGAGACGCGGTCATGCCAGCTGAGCCTTTCCTCGTCGAGGACGGCCCAGATGAAACCCAGCCCGAAGGGAACGCCGGAGAGCAGCACGGCCAGGATGCGCCGGCGGATGGAGCTGCGGGTGGGGTTCTCATCGCGGAAGGTGCAGAGTGCAATGCGCGCAACGCGCATGCCGGGGGTCGACGAGGAGAAGGTGAAGAACAACGCCTGATACGCAAGGCAAAGCAGCAGCGCGACGACCGCGCCAGCGCCGAGGAGCACCCGGCCGTCGGGCGTGCGCACCAAGCTTACGAGTGTGCCGAGGCTGAACGAGTGCAGCACGTCGGCATTACCCGAGGTGATGCAGGCCGCAGCGGCGAAGGCAGCGAGCGCAAGGCCGATGACCACGCCGTTGATGGCGGAGGCGACCATTCTCCGCTCGACGGAGGCGATTCCGGGCAGGCCGGAGGGCAGGGCTCCGGGCATGGCGGGAAGGGTTGGCTCCGGAGCTGCCGCCGGCGCTGGAGTGGGGCCATCGAGGTGGATGGAGGTCCACTGCGGTGCCTCGGACTCTTCGGCTGCGGGCTCGGTCGAGATCTGCCCGGCTTCGACTTCGAAGATGCGCAGCTGGCTCTCTTCCGTCTCGCCCATCTCTTCGCGCAGCGGACCCTCGGCCAAGCGCGGTCGCGCTTTGCGGGAGGCGACGAGCTGGCGGGGAAACTGGATCAGGTTGGCCGGGAGCGGCTCCGGGCGGGACGAGAAGTCCTCAAAGACTGGCGCCTGACGGAAGGCGATCTCCTCATCGAGCGCGATCGAGTCCGCGACGTCGTAGTGGAATGGGTCGCGCTCGAGGCCGCGGTTCTCCTTGAGCGCGTTGCGGCGGAGTTCCGGCCATGACAGTTCTTGCTCCAGCCGAACGGCAAAGGGTGGAGCGGGGGCGGCTTGCGGCTGCGGGATTGGTTGCTGCTGCGGCTTTGGACGGCGCGCGGGCTGAGCGGCCTCCGGCCAGAAGCTCCTCTCCTCGGGCGTATGTGGAGAATGGGCCGCGGGCTCGGCATGGAATGCGGAGGCTGTAGCTTCGGCGGCTACGTCCTGCGGTGCGTCGCTGAGAAGCGTGTGGTCTTCGAGCGCTTCGTTCTCCAGAGCGTCGAGCAGGCTTTGCTGCGCGGCCTCCATGGCCTGAGCCTGGATGGCGGCGACCTCGGCTGCGGCGCGCGCCTGCTGCACGGCGCGCTCGGCCTCGGCGGCGAGAAAGGCGTGATAGCTCTGCTGGCGGCTGTATCGCTCAGCGACTGCGGCGGCGATTTCAGCGGCGCGGCCTGAGCCTCTTGCCGCGGCCTGCTCGACGGAACTCTGCCCGGGCTTTAACCCCGCGCGACGGCTGCGATGCGCCGCCAGCCGCTCGGCTGCCTGCTGCCGCAGCGCCGCACCGTTGGGGATCGCTGCGGCAGCCACGGTGTTGGCGGCTGCGTGCTGCGGTGCAGATCCCGGCAGTGTATCCAGCAGTGCGGAGCCCATTTTGCTCTACTCGCTTCCTTGAAATCGTCTACCCTCAGAGAGTGGTGCGCACGCGATCTTTCCACCGGCCAAGGCACTCGGGCGGACCGGTTTCCCAGGCGGAATCGGCTCTTCCGGAGGCCCCGACGGCATGCCGCCGGCCCCGCGCACATCTTCTTCGGAGCGTTCTTCTTTCCATAACTACCACGCTGCTGCTTGCAAATCCGCAGCGGCTCTGTGCGCAGCAGTTGACGACTGAGGCACCTCCTTCCGCCGCGGCCGTTTCTGGCGCGGAAGATGCGACGAACGGCTACCCGGACGCCGAGCCGATCGTTGCGCCGAACCCCGCTGACGCAATCCACTTCAACAGTGACCGCCAGACCGTCTCGCCGACCAAGGCCGTGCTGGAAGGCGGAGCCGAGATCGACTGGCACGGAAGCGTGCTGCTGGCCGACCGCGTTGAGTACGACCGCACCACCGGCGACCTCGTGCTCACGGGGCACGTCGTGCTGAACGATCCGGATGACGATGTGCGGATGGAGGCCAGCCACGGCGAGTTCAACATGAAGACGCGCACCGGCCGCTTCTTTGACGTGTCGGGTTCCATGGGACTGCGCCGCCGCACCGGCGCGGGCCTGACCAGCGTCAATGCGACTCCGGCGGGAACCGGAGTCCGCCGCACGGTGTATGACAACGGGAACCCGTTCCTGTTCACCGGAAAGCTTGTGACCAAGACCGGCAGCCGGACCTACAACATCTACGGCGGCACGGTGACCTCCTGCCAGCTTCCCCGGCCGGACTGGCTGCTCTCCGCCTCGGAGTTTGCGGTGGACGGGCCGACGGCGCGGGCGCGTAACACCGTGTTTCGCCTGCTTGGGCTGCCGCTGCTCTGGCTGCCATATGCGACCCATCCGGTGGATACCGACAGCCGGCAGAGCGGCATCCTGATTCCGGAGGTGGGCTTCAACTCCGCCAGCAAGGGCTCGACCATCGGCGAGCAGGTCTACTGGTCGATCGATCGGAGCACGGACCTGACCGCCGGATTCCTGTACTACTCGGCGCGCGGATGGGAGCAAACCGCGGGCTTCCGCCATCGCGGCGTCGGCGACAACTTTGCAATCGCCCATTACAGCGGGCTGCAGGACCGCGGATACTTCTCCGGGGGCACCTACATCGACCAGAGCGGCACCGATGTCACGTTCTCCGGCCGGTATGACTTCGACGCCGCTGACCAACACGACGAGACGCTGCCGCCCGCGACGCAGTCGCGACTGGTCGGCAACGTGGAGTACCTCAGCTCGTTCGCCTATCGCCAGGCGTTCTCGCGCAACTTCAACCAGGCGGTCTCGAGCGATGTGCAGTCCGTGGTTTATGGCATCCATGAATGGAACGGCATGGCCGCATCGCTGGAAGGCGACCGTTACCAGGGTGAGAAGCGCGTGGCAAACGCCAAGGTGACGCCGATCCAGACCGAGCAGCAGGTCCACATCTTCCACGCGCCCGCGCTCGAGTTCGTCACCACGGATCACCGGCTCGGGTCCACTGGCCTCGAGTGGAACCTGGCCGGCTCCGCCGCCGCCCTGAAACGCACGCAGCCCAACTTCGCCACCAGCGGCATGGTGGAGCGCTTGGACGTGCAGCCTGAGCTCGCGTACCCGCTGCACTTCGACGGCTGGGAGGTTCGGCCCGCGATCGGCGGCCGGGAAACGTTCTACACCCGAAGCCGGATCCCCGGACTGCCTCCGATGGAGAGCACCAACTCGCTGAACCGGCTGAACCTCACGGTGCAGCTGGACGTTCGGCCGCCGGTGGTGGAGCGCAGCTTCACCTCAGGCCTGCTGCCATGGCTGTTCGGCGGCACGGTGCGCCACACGATCGAGCCCTCCATGACCTATCGCTATATTTCGGGCGTCGATAACTTCTCGAAGGTGCTGCGCTTCGACACCGTAGACGTCGTGAGCGACACCAACGAGCTGGAGTACGGCGCGACGCAGCGCCTGTTCGTGCGCCACAGCTCCAACCAGCCCTGCCGGGATGTGAGCCACGTTGCCGACGCGCTCGAAGTGCTCCGCTCGGCCGGCAACCCGGAGGACGCCGCCTCCAACCCGGGCGATCCCGGCGGCCTGGATGACGATGCGCCGCAGCAGGTCTGCGGCAGCCGGGAGTGGATCAGCTGGCGGCTTGCGCAGCGCTACTTCTTCAACCCGACTTTCAGCCGCGCCGTCGTCACTGGACCGCGCACGATCCTGACCACCACGCTCAACTTCTCCGGCATCTCGTTCCTCACCCGGCCGCGCAACACCTCACCGCTGATCTCGCGCCTGCGCGTCCGGACCTCCGAGCACACCGACCTCGAGTGGGACTTCGACTTCGATCCCTGCGCCGTGCCGCTGTCGCTCTCGCCATTCGCCCCGGCCCATGGATGCAATGCGCGCTTCACCTCGAACAACCTCTATCTGGATGTCCATCAGGGCAACCTGTTCTCCGGCATCGGATATGCGCGGCTGTTCGCGCCGGGACGCTCGTACGTGGAAGGCGTGTCCTCGCCGGTCGCTGAGTTCAACCAAATGCGCGTGCTGCTGGGCTTTGGGCGGCCCACCCGCCGCGGCATGAGTGCAGCCGCTTACGCGGGTCTCGACCTGGACCTTGGCACCGTGCAGTACGGCGCGGTGCAGGCCTCCTACAACTGGAACTGCTGCGGCATCAGCATGGAGTATCGGAAGTACGAACTGGGCACCACCCGCAATGACAACGGGTACCGGTTCAACTTCAGCCTCGCGAACATCGGCACCGCCGGCAACCTGCGGCATGCGAACCAGATCTTCTAAGGGCGCCGCTTTGGCCGTTTGATATTAGCTGTGGCAGAGAGGCAGGACGTGCTTCTGCAAGGCTGCGAGTGTCCCCTGTGGATCGGTGTAGAAGGCGAAGTGGCCGCCTGGGATCTCAGAGAAGGCCTTGGTTGGCGCCTTGACCTTGTCGAAGTATTCGCGCGCGACATCGGTCGGCGTGATGTGGTCGTCTTTGCCCTGCACGAGCACGAACGGCAGCGGAATCTCGAAGCCCACCACCTCCTCGACATCGCTGCCGAGGATCTTCGGCACCAAGACCTCCGAGGTGAAGAGATAGCCGCCGACCCAGTCGGCGACAGGGCCTTTGGTGGGATAAGGCTCCGGCCCGGTAAAAGCAGATTCGCGTTGCAGGAAACTCTGGTCGTCCGGGCCCATCAAAAGCTTGCGCGTTGCAAAGCGCCGCTGCGGATCGGTGATGGGCAGTTGCACCGCATGATCCAATGCGGCGAGTCCCGCCGTGTCGCCTCGCTCGTGCAGCAGCGTCCGCGCGTACCGCTCCTGGCTGAGAAGGCTGCGGGACAGGCTCACCGGCTGGCCGCATCCCACAAAAGCATAGAAAAGATCCGGCCGCTGCTTGGCAACCTGCAGCCCGAGTGCGGCTCCCCACGACTGACCCACCAGAACGATCTTCTTTTTGCTGAAGCGCTTCCGCAGCGAGACCGCCGCGTCGATGGTGTCGCGAATGAACTGCTCGGGTTCCATCGCCGGCGTGGCTCGTCCCGACCGTCCGAAGGTCTTGCCTGAACCGCGCTGGTCCCACAGGGCAACGATAAAGTCCTTTTCGTAGGGAGCGAAGAGGTTCTGGAATGGAGACATTGCTTCTCCCGGGCCGCCATGCAGGAAGAGCATCAAGGGCGCGCTCGGGTCGCCGCCGTCGACCGAGATCCATTGCTCGATCCCTCCGACAACGACGAATCCGGCCTCGTTTACTCCGCTGGTCATCGCGCGCAGCCGCGTTGTAGAGCAAACCGCAGCGCCGGCAATGCTGCCAATCGCCTGCCGTCGGGTAAGGCCAGTCATCCGCACACCTCAAGAAAGACTCCGCGGGGCGCGGGCGCGCGCGCTCCCGCGGAGGATGCACCAGGCCAGGAGGACGGGGCATCTAGCAGACAGTACGCCTGATGCTGGTGAGGAGTTCCGGAAAACTGTCCTGCAGTCGCGATCGAGCCGCTCTCATGCGATGAGCTGAGCGCAGGATTTCATCGGTGCGGACTAATTCTGGGTTGGCAGTTCGGCGCTGTCGATGACGAGGTTCTCGATTTTGCCAGGCGCTTTGGTCAGCTTCAATCCCATCTCCGGCACTGCTTCAGTGAGGAGATCGTTGGATTCTCCGGTTTTGAAATCATCCGCGGTGACGACTCTTGCCGATTTGAAGTTGTAGAGGCCACGCAATCCGGTTTGGTCGATCACAGGCGCACCCCGGCTATTGCATCCATGGCTCGACTCGCGAAGGCACTCCACTGCAAACCTTCTTGCCATGATCTGCAGACCCAAAAAGAGCGCGGCCATGGCGGCCGCGCTCTTTTGCAGATCAGTAGAAGCGGATCAGGCCAACGCCTTTACCCGGCGTCGCACGAGTCCTGCGGCAGCGGCGAGGCCAGTGCCCAGCAGAGCGATGGAGGAGGGCTCCGGCGTCGGGATCAGCGAGGAAGACCTCTCAAAGATTGCGCCGCTGTTCGCAGTGCCCACGAAATTGGGCTGCGACGCGGTTCCGATGTTGAGGAAGCCGACGATGTAAGAGCCCATCGGCAATGAAGATTGCAGCGTGAACAGCGGACCGCTCCCATTGAGCGTCTGCGTTCCCAGAGAATCCTGGTAGACATAGAAGCCGGTGGTCGAGGGAGCCAGCGCCTGGGTTGCAGGCAGGAATGCGCCGATCGGATTGGCGGGGTTCGCGCCGCCGGAGAGCGTCAGGTAGTTGTCCAGCTGGCCGCTGGTCCATGCGGTGTTGCTGAAGAGCGAGGCCGTGCTGCTAGCGGATGTGGTGGTGTTGATCACGCCAAGGGTCGTGCTCGTAGGAGCCGAGCCGCTGGTGGGCACCAGAATATCGAGGTAGAACGCGCCGGTGTCACCCGAAGGCGAGGAAACAAATCCAAACATCGGTGGGTTGGTGCCGGTCGGCGTGTTCGATCCGTTGTCGGTGCAGGTGGAGGCTCCGTAGCAGAACCCGTGCAGCGAGTCCGCGTGAGCAGTGGTGGCAGCGACGAAAAGACCGACAGAGCAAAGCGAGAGGAGAAGTTTCTTCATGACTACGGGCCCCGGGTATGTGGAGTGACGTGCAGACGTGCAAGTCAATCTCGAATCGAGGGTCGGGTAGTGCACTCAACCCTCATGACGTGGGATGGCAGATCCGTTAACGGGGTTGGCGCGGCGGCTACTTCCGTGGCGTGAGTCTGTCGATTCAGCGACTTACACCCTGCGGCCTCGATCGGAGGGAGCATCACGGGGGTGTGCGGATTCGATTATCTGGACGCAAGCGTCACATTTCAAAATATTTACCGGGTGCCGCACGGATACCGAAACCCCGGCTGCGGTAGACTGAGAGTGGCGCGTATTTTCCGCTGCGCACGCATTCCCAACCCCCGCAATTCAGGATCGAAACCCTTTGAGCACTCCCCAAGTCACTCCGTCGCCCGTCGCGCAGAACACCGCCGCCACGCAGCCTATCTTCAACATTGCGATCATCGCCCACGTCGATCACGGCAAGACCACGCTGGTGGATGCGATGCTGCGCCAGGCCGGCACCTTCCGCGCCAATGAGGCTGTGGCCGAGCGGGTGATGGACTCGAACGATCTGGAGCGCGAGCGCGGCATCACCATTCTGGCCAAGAACACCGCCCTCTATTACCACTCCAACAAGATCAACATTGTGGACACGCCCGGGCACGCCGACTTCGGCGGGGAGGTGGAGCGCGCGCTGAAGATGGTCGATGGCGTGGTCCTGCTGGTGGATGCGAGCGAAGGTCCGCTGCCGCAGACCCGCTATGTGCTCTCGAAGGCGCTTGAGGCACGGCTGACGCCCATCCTGGTGATTAACAAGATTGACCGGCCCGACGCTCGCCCGCAGGAGGTCCTGAACGAGGTTTATGACCTGTTTATTGACCTGGACGCCGACGAGTCCATGCTCGACTTTCCCGTGCTCTACACCAATGGCAAGCTGGGCACCGCGACACTGGACCTCGCCAAACCGGGAACCGACCTGGAGCCGCTGTTCGAGCAGATCATCTCCACGATTCCGGTGGCGAGCGGCGACCCTGAGGGGCCGCTGCAGATCCTGGTCACGAATCTGGATTACTCCGATTACCTGGGGCGGCTGGCGATCGGGCGCGTCTTCAACGGCACCATGCGCACCGGCCAGGAGTACAACGTGGCCCGCGTGGACGGCAGCTTCGCCAAGTACCGGATCACCAAGCTGTTCAGCTTCTCCGGCCTGAAGCGCACCGACATCGAGAAGACCGAAGTGGGCGATATTGTCGCGATCGCCGGCATTCCCGGCATCACCATCGGCGAGAGCTTCTGCGACGTCGAGAACCCGCGTCCGCTGCCGCCGATCACAATCGATGAGCCCACCATTGCGATTCAGTTCAACGTGAACAACTCGCCCTTCGCCGGTCGCGAAGGCAAGTGGGTCACCTCGCGCAATCTGCGCGACCGGTTGGACAAAGAGCTGCTGACCAATGTCTCGTTGAAGATGCAGGACACCGGCTCGCCCGATGCGTTCAAGGTGCTGGGCCGCGGCGAGCTGCAGCTCGCCATCCTGATCGAGATGATGCGCCGCGAGGGCTTCGAGATGATGGTGTCGCGTCCTGAGATCGTCACCAAGCGCATCGATGGGAACCTGATGGAGCCGGTCGAGCACCTGACCATCGATGTGCCGGAGAACTTTGTCGGTACGGTGATCGAGCGGCTGGGACCGCGCAAGGGTGAGATGGTCAAGATGACGAACCACGGCTCCGGCCGGGTGCGGATGGAGTTTCGCGTGCCGAGCCGAGGCCTGATCGGCCTGCGCTCGGAGATGCTGACCGAGACCCGCGGCACGATCGTGATGAACGCCATTCTCGACGGCTACGTGCCGTACCAGGGTGAGATTCCGCAACGGGCTACCGGCGCGCTGGTCTCCGACCGCCAGGGCGTTACCACCACGTACGCGCTCGACGCCCTGCAGGACCGCGGCGTGCTGTTTGTGCCGGACGGCGTCGAGGTCTACGAGGGCATGGTGATCGGCGAGCACTCGCGCGACAACGACCTGGACGTGAACTGCGTGCGCGAGAAGAAACTGACCAACATGCGCGCGTCGGGCTCGGACGACGCTCTGCGGCTGGTTCCGTACAAGAACCTGACTCTTGAGCAGAGCATCGAGTTCATCGCGGATGACGAGTTGGTAGAAGTGACTCCGAAGTCGCTGCGCCTGCGCAAGCGCGTCCTCCAGGCCAACCGCCGCCCGAAGAAGGGCCAGCCGGAGTAGGCCAGAGCCGCAACAGAAGGCAGAAGAAGGGTCAGGCTGAAAACGCCTGGCCCTCTTTGTTTTTGAGATCACGGTCTAGCTTCTGGACTATGATGGCGCAAACCAAAATTCCACCCGGCGCATGTGCTGCACGGCTGGGCAAGCTGTCGATGGAGGGATGCCGCATCATGCAAAATCGCCGCCAGACTCGCCGTGCTCACTTCAGTCGCCGTCAGTTCCTGGGGCTCAGCGCCACGGCAGCGCTGGCGGGATTCGCCAAAACCGCGGTGCATGCCCAGGCGCCAGACCTCACTGCGCGCGATGTGGACCTAGTTGTGTTGAACGCGAAGGTGCACACGGTGGATGCAGCGATGCCGGAAGGCCAGGCGTTCGCGGTGAAAGGCGGCCGCTTCGTCGCGGTGGGGAGCTCGGCAGAGATCAAGGCGCTCGCGGGCAGGCGTACGCAGAGCTTCGATGCGAAGGGTATGACCATCGTGCCGGGCTTCATCGACACTCACAACCATGGCGGTGGCGAGGGCCTGCTTTACCGCACGCTGGTGGGGAACCCGTACGATGTGGAGTTTGTCACGGTTGAAAGCATCGTGGCCAAGCTGCAGGCACTGGCCAGGACTCTGCCTCCAGGCACCTGGGTTGATGGCTACTTCTTCGACGATACGAAGCTGAAAGACAAGCGCCCGCTGAACATCGCCGACCTCGACCGCGTCTCCAGCGAGCATCCGGTAGCAGTCCACCACCGCGGCGGTCACACGTCCTTCCTCAACAGCAAAGCATTCCAGATGGCCGGCGTCAGCAGCGCGACGCCGAATCCGTTCGGCGGCAGCTTCGACCGGGATGAGCAGGGCAAGCTGAACGGGCGCGTCACCGATCGTGCGACGGCGGCATTCGAGAGGATCGGTGTGCGGCCGACCGTGGATGCGGCAGAGAAGAGCCGGCGCGTGCTGGAAGGCGTCGCTTTCATTTCGCAGAAGTTCGCGTCGTACGGGCTCACCACCGTGCACCATGACGAGCCAGGAGTGCTGGCGGCAATGCAGGAGCAGCGAGCCAACGGCAAGCTGCTGCATCGGGTGAGTTATGAGCCGACGGGCGAGTTGCTGGAAGCGATGATCGCCAACGGGCTGCAGAGCGGATTCGGCGACGAGTTCCTTTCGCTGGGCGCGACCTCGGAACACATTGTCGACGGGTCGCTCTCCGAGAGGACGATGGCGATCAGCACGCCTTACCGGGACATTTCGCCGCTATATCACGGCAACCTGACGGAGACGCAGGAAGACCTGAATGCCTGGGCAGAGCGTGTGCATCGCGCGGGGATCCGCATGAACTGCCATGCGAACGGCGATGTCGCGATCGACCGCGTGCTCACGGCGTACGAACGCGCGCTGAAGCTGGTGCCACGGCCGGACAGCCGCCCGAAGATAACGCACTGCAGCCTTTTGAATCCCGGCCTGATCGCACGCATGAAAGCTCTCGACGTGGTCCCGGCCGAGTTCAGCACGTACGCGTACTACAACGTGGACAAGTTTCACTTCTACGGTGAGGAGATGATGCAGCACATGTCCCCTTACCGGGATTTGATCGACGCGGGCATTACCGTGGCCGGAGGATCCGACTTCAGCCCCGGACCCTTTGCTCCACTGATGGCGATGCAGGCCATGGTGACGCGGACCGGCTGGAACGGTGAGACCTGGGGCGCGAACCAGCGGATCACCGTAGCCGAGGCGTTGCGCGTGAATACCATCCACGGCGCATACAACTCCAGGGAAGAAAAGATCAAAGGCTCCATCACGGCAGGCAAACTCGCGGACTTTGTGGTTCTTGCAGATGACCCGCATACCGTGGCACCCAACAAGATCAAGGACATCCAAATCGTACGCACGACGATGGGCGGCAGGACGACCTTCCAGGCGTGATAGAAAACGCCAGCCGGAGCAGCCCCGAGCTGCGACGAAGCGCATCTACCGGTAGCAACCGGGGAGCGGCGGTGCGTCAGCACATTTAGGCCTTCCCAAGGGCTGTCTTTAGGACTAAGATTCCGGCGGCAAGACAGCCCCTGGAGGCTCGTATGTTGAAGCCTTTCTGGATGGTCCCCGCATCCTCTCTCCTCGTCTTCTCTCTCAACGCACAGCCGCCGGCCGCGCCAGCGGCGACTCCGGTTGCCTCCGCTGCCGCCGCTGCGGCGCCCAACGTTCCGGCCAACCCAGCCACTCCGGTTCCTGCGGTGAATCCGCTCAAGCCCACGCCCGAAATTCTGGCGAAGGCCAAGAAGATGTATGGCTACGACTGCGTGATGTGCCACGGCGACAAGGGCAACGGCAAAGGCGATCTGGTGGCTGACATGAAGCTGACGATGAAGGACTACACCCTTCCCGAGACGCTGAAGGACATGTCCGATCCCGACCTGTACACCGTAATTAAGAACGGCAAGGGCCAGATGACCGGCGAGGGCGACCGCGCCAAGCCGAACGAAGTATGGGCGCTGGTGCTGCTGCTGCGCTCCTTCTCCAGCAAATAAGCGATAGGAGCTGCGGTGCGCCTGCAGGGAGTCGTGGGCAGCCGGATCGGCTCAGGTTGGTAAAATCCAATCAGCTCTATGGACAGCCACACCAAACGCAGGCTCGTCTGGAGCTTTCTTTCCGCTTCGGTGGCGCGGCTCGCGCAGACCGCGATCCAGTTCGTGCAGGTGCCCGTGTTTCTGCACTTCTGGTCGGTGTCGACGTATGGCGAGTGGCTGATCCTCTACTCCATTCCCACGTACCTGTGGTTTTCAAATGCCGGCTTTGGCAACGTGGCCGGCAACGACATGACCATGCTGGTCGCAGGCGGCGACCGCCCAGCGGCCATGCGAGTCTTCCAGAGCTGCTGGTGGCTCATCATCTTTGTGTGCGGCTTGTTTACCGGCCTTTTTTCCGTGGCGCTGTGGCACCTGCCGGTGACGCGGCTGCTGCGCATCCACAGCATCAGCGAACATGACACACGATGGATCCTGTTCTGGCTTGCGCTCTCGATCCTGCTGGCCGCACTGGAGCAGCTGCTGCAGTCGGCCTATCGGTCGATCGGCCGGTATCCGTATGGCACGTTTGTGAAGAGCATGATGGCGATCGTTGCGTTCGCCTGCACGCTGATCCCGGTGATGATGCGCAAGGGACCGCTGGCGACGGCAGAGGTGTTCGCCGCAGCCAGCATCGGCAGCACGCTGTTTCTCGCCGCGCTGGTGAAGCACGACATTCCCTGGATCGAGTACGGCTGGCGGTTTGCACGGTTTTCTGAGGTGCGGCGGTTGTTCCGGCCGTCGGTGGCGTTCATGGCGTTTCCGGTTGGGCAGTCGCTGAACCTCTCGGGCCCGCAGTTTGCGCTGCAGTATGCGTTGGGCCCGTATGCGGTGGTGGTCTTCACCACGGCGCGGACGGTCTCGCGCGGCGCGCTGCAGATGGTGCAGATGGTGAACAGCACCTTTGAGCCGGAGATGACGCTGGCCTATGGGGCGAAAAACATTCCGCTGACGCGGAGCCTGCATCGCCGGGCCTGCCAGCTGGCACTGATCGTGGCGCTGACCGTGGTCGCGGGAGTGATGACGATTGGGCCGTACTTCCTGCATGCCTGGACCGGCGGCCACGTGCCTCCGAGTCGCGGGCTGCTGACGGTGTTGCTGGCCGGCGTGGTGATCTACTCGCTGTGGGCCACCAGCTCCAGCCTGATTACCGCGACCAACCAGCACCAGCGGCTGGCGGTGGTGTACCTGCTCGCGACCGCCACAACCTGCATTGCCTGTTTTGCCGGCGCGTGGCTGTTCGGGCTGTACGGCGCAGCGGCGGCGTTGCTGCTGGCGGAGGCGGCCATGAGCCTCTACGTGCTGCCCGCCTCATTGCGGATCGCCCAGGACACCATGCCGGCGTTTCTGGCCAGCATGCGGCATTATCCCGAGTCGCTGAAGCCGGCTGCGCTGCTGGCGCGGGTTCGGCGGCGGCCGATCGGCACCGTCTCCCCCGATCTGGGGGATCCAGTTTAAGGTCCGTCCCGACTGTCCTCCCTCAAAGGGATGCTCTTTCGATTCATAAGGTTGAGTTGGGCGTTGAACTCCGGCCGATCGATAGCCTGGAGGCCCGGATGGCCCGACGAGTCATGAGAGAGAATCGAGACGTGCTGAAGAGGCTGGCCGAGAGCTAAATCTCTGCCATATTGAGTCTTTTGCGCGGTGCGGCCCATCTAACAAGCGTGGTACTCTAGGTATCAGCGGGGATGTGCGCTTTTGATTGCCCCTACCTTTCTGAAGGTGAACGGGCCTGCCACGCGGTTGATACCGCCTCTTAACCCCTGCCGATCAAGGAAACAACCCCGGGACGACTCCGCCCGTTTTTGGGCGGCCAAATTTTTGCCCTCGAGGAGCAGGCACCGCCGTGGCTGAAGAAATTGACAAGTACGAAGACGATTTAGAGAAGCTGATCGACACCGGCAAGGAGAAGGGATACCTCACGTTTGGCGAGGTAAACGATCTTCTGCCGGGTGAGATCACTTCGCCGGATGAGCTCGATGACCTGATGACCACCATCAACACTCAGGGCATCGACGTGCTTTCGGGCGAGCGCACCGAGCGCGAAAAGTACGAGCCGGAGGCAGGCGAAGAATCCGAAGACGTTGAGCTGGACCTCACGCCGGGCCAGCTGGAGAAGACCAACGATCCCGTCCGCATGTACCTGCGCGAGATGGGCACCGTACCGCTGCTGACGCGCGAAGGCGAAGTCGAAATCGCCAAGCGGATCGAGCGCGGACAGAACCGCGTGATGAAGGCCATCTCGCGCTCGCCGATCGTGATTCGCGAGATCGTCGGGCTGGGCGAGGACCTGCGACGCGGCGTGCGCAACATCAAGGAAGTGGTCACCTTCGACGAAGAGGAGCTGACCGAAGAGATCCTGCAGGCGCGTGTGCGCGCGACGGTCGGCCGCATCGACACGATCGTGAAGCACCAGAAGAAGATTCAGCAGCTGGAAGAGAAGCTGGAGAATCCGGATGCGCGCGACAGCAAGGACGCGAAGGCCAAGACCAGGTTTCAGCGCAAGCACCGCTGGCTGATTGGGCGCGAGCATGTGTACATCAACCGCATCGTGCGCGAGCTGAAGTACACGAACGCGGAAAAGAAGCGGCTGCTGGACCGGGTGAACAAAACGGTCGACGCGATGCGGACGCTGGAGCGGCAGATCAAGTCGCTGGACACCAAGTTCGAAGCGTCGAGGTCCGAAGAGCTGCGCAAGGAGTATCGCCGCCAGCAGAAGAATTGCCGCACCGATCTGGAACGCATTGAGCAGGACGCCGGCATTTCCATCGCCGATCTGAAGCGTACCCAGCGCGAGATGATCCAGGGCGACATGGACGCGGAGCGCGCCAAGCGCGAGCTGATTGAGGCCAACCTGCGGCTGGTCGTCTCCATCGCCAAGAAGTACACCAACCGCGGATTGCAGTTCCTCGACCTGATTCAGGAAGGCAACATCGGCCTGATGAAGGCGGTGGACAAATTCGAGTATCGCCGCGGCTACAAGTTCTCGACCTATGCCACGTGGTGGATCCGCCAGGCGATCACTCGCGCGATCGCCGATCAGGCACGCACCATCCGTATTCCGGTTCACATGATCGAGACCATCAACAAGCTGATCCGGACCAGCCGTCAGCTGGTGCAGGAGCTTGGCCGGGAAGCCTCGTCGGAAGAGATCGCGCGGCGCATGGATATTCCGGTGGCGAAGGTGCGCAAGGTGCTGAAGATTGCGCAGGAGCCCATCTCCCTGGAGACGCCGATCGGTGAAGAGGAAGATTCGCACCTCGGCGACTTTATCGAGGACCGCGGCGCAGTCAGCCCGGCCGACGCTGTGATCGCCGTGAACCTGAAGGAGTACACCTCGCAGGTGCTGCGGACGCTGACGCCGCGCGAAGAGCGCGTCATCAAGATGCGCTTCGGCCTGGAGGACGGCTCCGAGCACACGCTGGAAGAGGTTGGCCAGAGCTTCCAGGTGACGCGCGAGCGCATCCGCCAGATTGAAGCCAAGGCGCTGCGCAAACTTCGACACCCAAGCCGCAGCCGCAAGCTGAAGGCGTTTGTGGATGGAGTGAAGGAAGCGTAACACTCACCCGCAGTTTGGACAGAAAAGGCCGCGAGCAATCGCGGCCTTCTGCTTTTACCGTTTCGTTGCAGTGGGAAGCGGCGCGCCCTGCAATGCGACCAGCCGTTGCGGCGAGCAGCAGGTGGATGTGAGCTGATCGAGGTCGCGCTTAAGCTGCGGATCGTTGCGCAGGGAACCGAGAACGCATTGCACCAAAGCCGCCGCGGCTTGAGGCAGCGCCGGGTTGCTGCGGTAATGCATCCACCTGCCCTCGCGCCTGGCGAGCACCAGGCCGCTGCGGCGCAGGTAGGCGAGATGGCGCGAGATCTTCGGCTGGCTCTGGCCCAGCACCTGCACAAAGTAGCAGACGCAGACCTCGCGCCCATGGAGCAGGTTCAGCAGACGCAATCGAGTTCGATCTGCAAGCGCTGCGAAGATGGGCACCAGCTGATCGGCGGCAGAAAGCTCGCGGCGCTTCATATGGCGAGATAAACATACGCTTTGACATATATATTGTGCAAACCTATATTCGTATTGGCAGATATGATGCAGGCCGATTCCTCATCGCTCGCCGTTCATCGATTGCCAGGAGAGAAGGAGACGCCGTGGGGGACCTCTGCAAGGTTTTGTTTCTCTGCACCGGCAACTCGGCGCGATCGATCCTGGCGGAGGCGCTTCTAAACCACAAGGGCCAGGGCCGTTTCGCCGCATACAGCGCGGGCAGCCATCCCGCGGGCGCGCCACGCCCAGAGGCCTTAGCGGAGTTGGCTGCGGCCGGTATTCGCACGACCGGGCTGCGCAGCAAATCCTGGGAGGAGTTCGCCGCGCCGGGCGCGCCGCAGATCGATTTCATCTTCACCGTTTGCGATAACGCCGCCCACGAGGCTTGCCCGCTGTGGCCGGGCCGTCCCATCACTGCGCATTGGGGCATTGCTGATCCCGCCGCGGTGAAGGGCACGGCGGACGAGATCGCGCGCGCGTTCCACGAGGCGTTCACGCTTCTCGAGCGCCGGATCGATCGGCTGCTCGCGCTGCCGCTTGCGGAGCTCGATGCTACCGCCACCGAGCAGCAGTTGAAGCAGATTGGACGCGCATGAGCAGCGGGCCTTGCGTTGCAGCAACCTGTGCCCCCGCTGAGCGGAAGCATCTCAACTTCCTCGATCGCTACCTGACGCTCTGGATTTTTCTGGCCATGGCGGTTGGGGTTTCCGCCGGGCACTTCGTACCCGGTTCGGCGGCGCTGGTCAATCGATTTCACCGCGGCACAACCAGCATTCCGATCGCAGTGGGACTGATTGTGATGATGTTTCCGCCGCTGGCGAAGGTTCGGTACGAGCGGCTCACAGATGTCTTCCGGAACAAGCGTCTGCTCGCGCTGTCGCTGGCCCAGAACTGGATCATCGGGCCGGTTTTGATGTTCGGCCTCGCGCTGCTGTTTCTGCGCGGGGAGCCGACATACATGCGCGGCCTGATCCTCATCGGCATCGCGCGCTGCATTGCGATGGTGCTGGTGTGGAATGAGCTCGCGGAGGGCGATACCGATTACGCCGCTGCGCTGGTGGCGCTCAACAGCCTGTTTCAGGTGCTGTTCTACAGTCTGTATGCGTGGATGTTCCTGGCTGTGCTGCCGCGCGCGTTCGGACTTGCGGGCTCTGCCGTGGATATCGGCATCGGTCCGATCGCGAAGAGTGTCGGCATCTACCTGGGCATTCCTTGCGCAGCGGGCTGCCTGACACGGCTGGCGCTGGTCCGCAGGCGCGGAGAGCAGTGGTACCGCACCCGCTTTCTTCCGCGTGTCAGCCCGCTCACACTGATTGCGCTGCTGTTCACGATCGTCGTGATGTTTTCGCTCAAGGGCGACCTGATCGTTCGCGTTCCTCTGGATGTGGTGCGCGTGGCCGTGCCGCTGGTTCTCTACTTTGCCGTGATGTTCCTGGTCAGCTTCTGGATGGGCCGCCGGCTTGGCGCGGATTATTCTCAGTCGGCGACGCTCTCGTTTACCGCAGCGGGCAACAACTTCGAGCTGGCCATTGCAGTCGCAATTGCGGTGTTCGGATTGAACTCGGGCGAGGCGTTTGTCGGTGTCATCGGACCGCTGATTGAAGTCCCTGCGCTGATCTCGCTGGTGAATGTCGCGTTTGCAATCCGACGACGGTGGTGGCCGCAGGCTGCGGTGAGCCCGGCCTAGCTGTCCGTCAGCCGGCGCAGCAGCGTCTCCCAGCCGTCGCCGTAGTGGGTCCAGCCGCCCAGCTGCTGGACACGAGCCAGCGCCGCCGTTGAAAGCCTTTGCTGCAGTCCCGGCGTGTCGACCAGGCTCTGTAGCCGGGCGCGGATCGCGTCTGCATCGCGGATGGGCACAATGTAGCCCTCGGTTTCGTGCGTCAACAGGTCGGAGCCACCGGTGTTAGTGGACGCGATGACGGGGCAGCCGCAGGCCATAGCCTGCCCCATCACCAGGCCGAAGCCGTCCTCAATGCTGGGCAGCACCAGCACGTGACTGCTGCCCATCACGGAGGCCAGCACCTCCTGGGAGACGGGTCCGGCAAACTCAACCGAGGCCGCCGGAAAGCGGTGCAGGATCGACTTCAGCTCCGGTTCGAGCGGGCCCATGAGCCGCAGCCGCTTGTTCGGGTGCTCAAGGCGGGCGAACGCCTCCAGCAGATAGGGAATGCCCTTGCGGATGCTGACCTGCCCGGCGAACACAACCTCGAAGCGCTCCGCGATGTTGGGCGGAGGCGTGGTGCGGCGGAAGCGGTCCAGCATGACGCCGTACGGGATGAGGTGAACTTTGTGGGAGGGCACACCCATCTCGGCGAAGGAGCGCGCCGAGAAGGATGAGGGTACGGTGATGGCGTCCGCCATTGCGTACAGCTCCTCTTCGCGCGCGGTGTCGCGCGGGTCGGAGACGCGCTTGTCGATGCCCCAGTGGCGGTACTCCTCGGCGAGGATCTCCTGCTGAAATCGCTGGTGCGAGGAGCCGCGATCGCAGACGAAGACGCCGCCTCGGCGCTGCAGCTCGTGGCCTGTCTTCAGGCTTGAACCGGAGATGCCGATCAGCGCGTCCGGCTGCGGCTCAGATTTGGCGAGCTGCCGTGACGTCCACTCATCGAATGCAAGCGCGTTGAGATAGCCCAGCTCGTCGGAGAGCCAGTCATTGCGCAGTGGGCTGCGGTTGAGCACCATCTCCGCCATGTGGATGGAAGGGAACGTGCGGACGCGGTGCCGCGGCAGCCCTTCGCGCTTCAGCCGCGTCCACGGCCAAGTGGAGTAGATGGTCTGAAGATGGCTGCGTTGTTCCAGTTCCCGTGCCAGCTCAAAGTGGTGGAACACGCCGAAGACAGTTTGAACGATCCTCATGCGAGTTGGCTCCATTATAGGAGCCGGCGCCTGGCAGGGTCGTCGCCCGGGGCGAAAGGAGGAGCCGCAAGGGTTGCGGCTCCTCTACCCTTTCAGCGGAGGCCGCCTGAAATGTGCAGCGTCTGGCCGGTGACAAACTTCGCATCCTGCGACGCGAGGAAGACCGCGGCAGGGGCAATATCGTCCGGCTGGCCGATGCGGCCGAGCGGCGCCTGCGCAACGACGCCCTTCTCGAAGTCGCTGCCGATGAAGCCGGCTGTGTGCACGCCTTCCGTCTCAATCAGGCCGGGATTGATGGCGTTGACGCGAATGCCCTTGGGCCCGAGCTCTTTGGAGAGAATGACGGTGATGGCATCCACGGCGGCCTTGGTGGAGGTGTAGATGGCCGAAGCGGGCGGCAGCACCGAGGTGACGGCCGAGCTGATGTTGATGACGCTTCCGCCGTCGGAGCCGAAGTAGCCCACGGCTTCCCTGGTGGTGAGCAGGAGGCCGAGCACGTTGGTGCCGAACTGCCGGTTGAACGATTCGACCGTAACCTGATCCAGCGGCTGGAACTCATAGATACCGGCGTTGTTCACCAGAATGTCGAGCTTGCCATAAGCCTGCTTGGTCTCGGTGAACAGTCGCTTGATGTCCTGCTCTTTGGACACGTCGCCCTGCACGGCGATGGCTTTGCCGCCCTTAGCTGTGATCTCGCTGACTACCTTGTCGGCTCCCTGCTTGCTGGACGCGTAGTTCACCACGACGGATGCGCCCTCGGCTGCGAGATCCTTCGCGATTCGCGCGCCAATCCCCTTGGATGCGCCCGTGACTACGGCTACCTTACCGGAAAGCTTTCCCATTGCTGAATCTCCTTTGCACCTTTGCCGCCCTCTTGGCGGCGTGCCAGATAGTTTGACAACCATCTAATGGATGGATGGCCGGGCAGAAGGATTCAGACGAAGTTTTCAACAGCGCAGCAGAATGGCACCCGAGGCTGGCTAAATGGCGGCCATTGCGGCCAGATAGGCGTCGAGCACGTCGCGGCGGAGCGTATATCGCACGGCTCGGCCATCGCGTGTGGACTCCACCAGCCCGGCGCTTTCCAACTCCTTCATATGGTGGGAGATGGTTGCCGCGGTCACCGGGCAGTCGCAGCGCAGTGACTCGCATGGGGTGTCGCCGCTGCGGCTGATGCGGCGCAGCAGGTCCAGACGGCGGGGATCGGCCAACGCACGCGCGATCTGGTGGATGCGCTCGTCGTTCATCCGGGGAGTTGTGGAACGTGCCGCCATACCAGTGTTAGAGGCTGATTTTAGTCCGCTGGTCGCATAAGCGCACACCTCATAGACTGGTTGGAGGGAGCAGGATTCCGAATGACGCAGCAGGAGTTGCAGGAGCGGTTTGAGATTCCCGGCATCCTGCGCTTCGGACCCGGCGAGGGTGGACTGATGGTTGCGCACATCACCGCGCCGGCAGCACAGGCCACCATCTACTTTCAGGGCGCGCACCTCACCCATTGGCAACCAGCGGGGCGGGGCCCGGTCCTGTTCACCAGCAGCAAGTCGGAGTTCATCGCGGGCAAAGCAATTCGCGGCGGCGTGCCGGTGATCTTTCCATGGTTCGGCGAGCGGCACGACGACAAGGCAGGCCCGTCCCATGGTTTTGCCCGCATCTCGGAGTGGCAGCTTGCGTTCGCTGCGGTCTCCGGGGACGCGCTGCACCTGATGTGGATGCTTGAGCCCAATGAGCTGAGCCGGTCGCTCGGCTTCGATCAATTCAAGGCGGGTTACCGCATGAGCATCGGCCGCACTCTGACGCTGGAGCTGACGGTTGCGAACGACTCCGGCAGCAGCGGCGGGATGGCTCCCGAGGAGATGCCGCAGCCGGGAAAGCTATTCAGCTACGAAGTGGCGTTTCACACCTATTACGAAGCCGCGGATGCCCGGCAGGTCAGCGTAGAAGGATTGGGCGGCACCGAGTACCTCGACAAGGTGGATGGAGGGAAGCGCAAACGCCAAGAGGAGCCGGTGCTGCACCTCAACGGCCGCACGGACCGGCCGTATCTGAACACGTCCGCGGCCTGCGCGCTGAACGACCCGGCCGGGCAGCGCCGAATTATGGTGCAGAAGTCCGGCTCCGACTCCACCGTGGTGTGGAATCCGTGGGCGGAGCTCTGCGCGAAGATGCCGGACATGACGCCCGATGGATGGCAGCGCTTCGTCTGCGTGGAGACGGCGAACGTGGGCGAGAACGCGATCTCGCTTGCGCCCGGTGCGGCGCACTCGATGAAGGTGGAGATTTCGGTGGAGGCACTGGCCTAGTGCGGGACGTGGAACAGCAAGGCTTCCGGCTGATTCTTGCGTCCGCTTCTCCGCGGAGGCGCGAGCTGCTGACGCAGGCCGGCTACGTCTTCGATGTGGAGCCGGCGGAGATTGACGAGACGCCGCACGCGCAGGAGCTGCCCGGATCGTACGTGCAGCGGCTCGCCGAGGAGAAGGCGCAGGCGGTGCTCGCGAACCACGCTGGGTTTCACGGGAGGCTGATCGTCCTGGGAGCGGACACGACTGTGGTTTACGGCGGCGAGATTCTCGCAAAGCCCGAGAGCGCAGCCGACGCGCGACGCATGCTGCGGCTGCTCTCCGGCCGAACGCACCAGGTGCTGACCGGAGTTGCAGCGGCGACCCGCCAAGGGACGGTGAGCGCAGTGGAATCGACGGAGGTGGTGTTCGCGGAGATTCCCGAGGTCGAGCTGGAACGCTACTGTGCCACCGCCGAGCCGCTGGACAAGGCGGGCGCATACGGCATTCAGGGCTACGCTGCGCGCTGGATTCCGCGCATTGAAGGCGACTACTTCAACGTGATGGGCCTGCCGATTGCGCGTGTGGTGCGGTTGATGGAGGAAGCTTTGTGAGGAAGGAATCCATCTCCCGCAGTACGTCCGCTTCGTTCGAACGGAAGATATTGTGGTCCGCATTCGCGATGGAGACGATATGTGCTGCGGGGAGACCCGCTGTAAGCGCGTTGATTGCTGTCTCCGTGTAATCCTGCAGAACTCTTGCCAGAGCCGTGCTGCCGGCATCGCTCATTCCCGGTGTTGGGCCAGACTTATGTGGATTGGCGAAGATCGCGAGGACAGGGACATTGATCTCGGTGTATTTCCTCTGACCCAGTTTCATCGCCTCCGCTTGCCCATAGGCGCCGGAGTTGGACGGATCAGCGGGAACATCCGCCCATATTCTCTGTTGGGCTCGCAGCTTCTTCTCAAAATCCGGCAAGCTGGCGAGCAGATCAGCCATAGCTTTCTGCTGATCCCCGATGATGGTATCGTCCAGCCTCTTCCTGATCGAGAGGGTATCGATCATGAAGTCCGGAAACGCGGGGTCGTAGAAGGCATATCCGTATGCGGCGTCCAGATAAACAAGGCCCGCCACTTTGTCAGGAAATCGTGAGCCGACTGAGCTCAGCTCTTCACCAGCGATGGAGTGGCCTACCAGGACCGGGGGCTGCTGCAGGTGAAGCGATTCGATAACGGCTGCTACATCATCTCCAAGGCGGTCGGCGTTGTAGTTTGCGTCCGTAGGCGGAGGCTGGCTCGACTCGCCAACTCCGCGTCGCGTGATGCCGTAGACGTGGTAGCGCGGAACGAGCTTGTGTGCGAAGTCATCAAAGACGTGTGCTGTGTTTCCCAGGCCTGCAAGCAGGATCAGGGGACGCCCGGTGCCGCCCCAATCGAGGACTTCGAGGTTGACGCCTTTTGTGACAGCCAGGAAGGATGTCGTGCACGCGCAGTGGATGTCGTGCGGCCATGCGGTTCCCGCGGCTGTCCGCCGGAAGGTGGCTTTAGCCTTTCCTTCCCAAGTGACAGTTCCGGAGATGGAGGCGGAGTCAGAGCTGACGATGCCCTTGTACGAGAGCTTCAGTTCCGGGAGCTCGAAGCTAAGAGCGGAGCCATTCTGGCTCACCAACGGTAGAACAAAGCCGTTGGGACTATCGTCGATAAGGTAGACCACCCCTCGCAGATCACCGTCCTCTGCCTTTCCGATCTGCAGGATCATTCGGTGCTGCTCTTTCGCATCTCCAGCGGTGGCCTGCCATGCGCCCGTGAGGTCTTGAGCATGCGCTCCCGCTGAGATCGCGAATACGAGCGCCAACAAATGAGATCCGTACCTCATCGTGAACCTCCGACCCGCCAATGATCCGTTTCAGTAGCGAACACAGAGTAACTCAAAGAATCGCAGTATCTGTCTTTCGCGTTAAACGAGCGAGGTTCGCACGCGCGCCATGGTGTCGAGATAGAAGCTGAGGTTGTGGATTGAGTTCAGCGTTGCGCCGAGCGGCTCTTTCGCAACGAACAAGTGGCGCAGGTAGGCGCGGGTATAGCGGCGGCAGACCAGGCAACTGCAGGCGGGATCGATCGGGCGCTGGTCCTCGGCGTACTCGACGCGTTTGATGTTCATGCGCACGGTGCTGGCGGAAGCCTGCTCGCCGGGTTCCGAGCAGCCCTGTTCTCCCGGTTCTGCGCTGCGGAAGAGCAGGCCGTGGCGCGCGGCGCGGGTGGGCAGCACGCAGTCCATCATGTCCACGCCCATGCGCGCGTACTCTTCAATCTCGTCCGGGTAGCCGACCCCCATCACGTAGCGCGGGCGGTCGGCGGGCAGAAGCTCGAGCGTGCGGGCGATCATCTCGCGCGTGACCTCGCGCGGCTCGCCCACCGCAAGGCCGCCGATGGCGTAGCCGGGGAAGTCCATCTCCACCAGCCGCTCGGCGGATTCGCGACGCAGGTCGGCATACATGCCGCCCTGCACGATGCCGAAGAGGGACTGCGTGTGGCCGGGAAATTCGTGGGCCCAGGAAACCTCGTGGCAATGCTCCGCGAAGTAAGCCTTGGAGCGGGCGGCCCAGGCGTGCGTGAGACCCATGGAGTCGCGGGTGCGCTCCCAGGTGGCCGGCGTCTCGACGCACTCGTCGAAGACCATGACGATGTCGGCGCCTAATGCGATCTGGACTTCGATGGAGTGCTCGGGCGAGAAGAAATGTTTCAAGCCGTCCAAGTGGGAGCGAAACTCGACGCCGTCATCCGTGACCTTGCGCAGCTGAGACAGCGAAAACACCTGAAAGCCGCCGGAGTCGGTAAGCATGGGGCGCGGCCAGCTCATGAAACGGTGTAGGCCGCCCATGCGCCGGATGAGCTCGTGGCCGGGGCGGAGATAGAGATGGTAGGTGTTGGCGAGAATGATCTGCGCGCCGAGTCCCTCGGAGCCGATCTGCTCCAGCGTCTCCTGCTGGACCGTCTTCACCGTGGCGGCGGTGCCGACGGGCATGAATACCGGCGTCTGGACCGTGCCATGGGGCAGGTGCAACGCGGCGCGGCGGCCGCCGCGGGCAGCCGTCGCCATGATCTCAAAGGTGAGGCCCATCGCTTCAGTGTATGGCAGCGATGGGCCTCAGGCTGGCGCCAGGAAGACATCGATCAGCGGGGTCCCATTGATTCCACTCACGCCGTGAATTGAATCGCTTCCAGTCATTCCCATGGAAAGCCTCCTTAAGCAGGGACCGGGCCCGTAGGCCCGGTTTGAGAGGTGGATGGATGCGAGTCGATGGGTGCGGTTACTGCCCAGCCTGAATCCGGGGTGTGATGATGCCGATGTTGTCCACCTCAGCCTGGTGTCCCATGTTGATCACCTCGGCGACCTTACCGTAGTCGAGATCGGAATCGCCCTTGACGAACATGACTTTCTCCTGCCGGGTGGCGAAGATCTCCGCCAGCTTGGGCTCGAGTGCGGACTTGGCGAAGCTGTCTTCGTTGATCTTGTAAGCCGGCTCGCCTGCGCCATTGGCCAGCACCTGGACGACGATGGTGCGGTCGTTCGTTTCCTGCTGGTCCTTGTTCTTCGGCGGCTGCGGCACCAGTGTGTTCAGCCCGTGCGGCGTGATCGGCACGATGACCATGAAGATGATCAACAGCACCAGAAGAACGTCGATCAGCGGCGTCACATTGATGTCGGATACCGCTTTGCCTGTACCACCACCACCGCCCATTGCCATAACAAAAATCTCCTTGTTCGTCCCGGACCGCCTCTGGCGCCGGGGTGTTGCGGTTTACTTCTTGGCCGCCGGCTCGTCGGTCTCGATGCGCTCGGTGAGCAGTCCAAGCTGGCTGATGCCTGCGGCGCGGACCTGATCGACCGCGTCCATCACCTTGCCATACTTGGCGCGGATGTCGGCGCGCATGTAAACGGTCTTCTCACCTTCGGGCTTGTTTTCCATCTTGGCCGAAATCTTAGAGGCCAGATCGTCGAGGTTCACCTGGTCGCCGCCGAGGTAGGTGCGTCCGTCGCGAGTGATCGCAACCGTTACCGCATCTTCCTTATTGGCGTTCTCCATGATGACCGCAGCGGTTGCCTTGGGCAGATCGACATTGACCTTGTTGTTGAGCATGGGCGTAATGACCATGAAGATGATCAGCAGCACCAGCATCACGTCCACCATCGGGGTCACGTTGATGTTGGAGTTGACCTTACTTCCTTCGTCTCGCTTGGAAATTGACATAATTCGCTTCCTGTCGCTGCTTG
>Ga0207695_10000475_pt1 | contig 86957 bp, 76 predicted proteins | sample KBSC54metaG_FD_184354 | JGI IMG/M metagenome (GOLD analysis project Ga0207695, IMG submission 184354) | Corn rhizosphere microbial communities from Kellogg Biological Station, Michigan, USA - KBS C5-4 metaG (SPAdes) (version 2) | ecosystem: Host-associated > Plants > Roots > Rhizosphere > Soil...
TCGGGTTATTGGGTCGAGAATGGCGTGATCCAGTATCCGGTGGAAGAAATTACCATCGCGGGCAACATGAAGGACATGCTGCGCCAGATCGTGGCCGTGGGTAACGACACGCTCATTCGCGGCACCAAGGAAACGGGTTCCATCCTGCTGGAAAACATGACCATCGCTGGCGACTGATCGTGCAGCGCGCCTCCCGGCCGCCGCTGGCGAGCCGGGTGGCGCCACGGCCGGCGCCGCCCATTTCGGGGAGGCAAGCCATGGACGACATCCACATCCGGCGCGGCTATCTGCCAGGCGCCATCGGACGTGTAGCCGAGCTGCACGCCGCGTATTACACCGAAAACTGGAGCTTCGGCGTGTATTTCGAAGCCCGCATCGCCACCGAACTGGCGGCCTTCATGAGCCGCTACGACGACAGCCGCGACGGCTTCTGGACTGCCACCGTGCATGGCCGCGTCGAAGGTTCGCTGACCATCGACGGCCAGCATGCGCAGCAGCAAGGCGCGTGGCTGCGCTGGTTCATCTCTTCCGAAAAACTGCGCGGTCGCGGCGTGGGTGATGCCCTGCTGACCGAGGCCATCCGTTTCTGCGCGGAGTGTGATTTTCCCTCGATCTACCTCTGGACCTTCGAAGGTTTGCACGCTGCGCACAACCTGTGCCAGCGCCACGGATTCGTGTTGGCCGAGGAGCGCATCGGCTCGCATTGGGGCGTCAAGCTCAACGAGCAGCGCTACGAACTGCTGCTGTAGCGCGCAGGGCAAGCCATGCCATGCGGCGCTAGAATGGCGGATTGGCGCACACGCGCAACTTCGGACATTCATCCTCCGCACATGGCCCTACACACCGACGCCGCCCACTCCAGCGGCCAAGTCCTGCCGTTCCGCGAATCCCTGCTGGCCACGCTGGGCATCTGCTTCGTCATCATGCTGGTGGCCCTGGACCAGACCATCGTCGGCACTGCGCTGCCGACCATCGTGGCCGAGCTCAAGGGCTTCGATCTCTATGCCTGGGTCGCCACGGCCTACCTGCTGACCTCGGTCATTACCGTGCCCATCTTCGGACGGCTCGGCGATTACTTCGGGCGCAAGCCGTTCGTGATTGCGTCCATCGTCGTCTTCGTCGGCGCTTCCGCCTTGTGCGGCATGGCCAACAGCATGCTGTTCCTGGTGCTTGCGCGCGGGCTGCAGGGCATCGGTGGGGGCATGCTGGTGGGCACCTGTTTCGCTTCCATCGCTGACCTGTTTCCCGATCCGCGCGTGCGGCTGCGCTGGCAGATCATCCTGTCGGCCTCCTTCGGCATTGCCACGGCTGTCGGTCCTTCGCTGGGCGGCTTCCTCACGCAAGGGCTGGGCTGGCGCTGGGTGTTCTACTGCAACCTGCCCATCGGCGTGCTGTCGCTGTATTTCGTCTGGCGCTTCGTGCCGCACATCCGCCACATGCAGCATGCGGGCAAGATGCGGCTGGACTGGCCGGGCGCGCTGCTGATTTCACTGTCGCTGGGCAGCCTGCAATTGCTGGTGGAACTGCTGCCCAAGCGCGGCATCACGGGCGGCATGATGGTCTTGCTGGCCGTGTCGGTGGCGGCCTTCTACGCCTTGTGGAAGTGGGAGCAGCGCGCCGAGCAGCCCATCCTGCCCTTCGAGATGATGCGCGACAAGGCGCTGGCCAGCCTGTTCGTCTTGTCGGTACTGGCGGGCTTTGCCATGTTCTCGCTGCTGATGTATGCGCCGCTCCTGTTCCAGGGCGGATTCGGGTTGAGCCCGCGTGAAGCGGGGCTGCTCATCACGCCGCTGGTGGCCTGTATTACCGTGGCCAGCATCGTCAATGGCCGCATCATCACGCGCATTCCCAATCCCAACCTGATGATGAACCTGGGCTTTGCGCTGATTGCTGCTTCCTGTCTCGGCGTGGTGCTGTGTGATCGCACCACCGGCAATGGTTTTTTGCTGACAGTGATGCTGGCCGGTGGTTTCGGGCTGGGACTGGTCTTGCCCAATCTCACCGTATTCGCGCAGCAGGCCGCTGCACGCGAGCACCTGGGTATCGCTACCGCCTTGCTGCAGTCCTTGCGCATGATCGGGGGCATGCTGGGCACGGCCATCACCGGCACGCTGGTGAGCCAGATGTATGGCGCAGGCGTGCAGAAGGCCTTGGAAGGAGACCACGCAGCGCAGTGGCTCAAGGATTTCAGCGATCCCGAAGTGCTGGTCAATCATGACATCCAGTCGGTGCTGCTGGCCCAGCTGATGCAGGCCGGGCATGACGGTTCGGCCTTGCTGGAAGCGGCGCGCGAGGCGCTGGTCGGGGCCATTCACATGGGTATCGCCATTGCCATCGTGGCCGCGCTGGTGGGGTTGTGGATGGTAAGGCGCGTGCCGCCCATCCGCTTTGACCAGGACAAGAAGGTGGAGCCGGTGATGTCGGAATAAGCGGCTGGCCGCATGCAAAAACGGACCCGTGGGTCCGTTTTTTTCTTGATGCGGAGCGTGCGCTTATTCGGTCTTCTCCGTCTTCTTCACCACCGCATAGCGTTCCAGCGTGCGTTCACGCGCCTGCGCATGGTCGACGATGGGGCGCGGATAGTTCGTCCCCAGCGTCACGCCGGCCGACATGCGCTCATCGGGTGTGGCGGTCCACGGCGCATGGATGCGCTTGTCGGAAAGCTTGGCCAGTTGCGGCAGATAGCGGCGGATGAACTTGCCGTCCGGATCAAACTTCTCCGATTGCGTGACCGGGTTGAAGATGCGGAAGTAGGGCTGCGCATCACAGCCTGAAGACGATGCCCACTGCCAGCCGCCATTGTTGGCCGAGAGGTCGAAGTCGTTGAGATGGATCGCGAAATATTTCTCACCCCAGCGCCAGTCGATGCCCAGGTCCTTGGTGAGGAAACTGGCCACCACCATGCGCAGGCGGTTGTGCATGTAGCCGGTCTGGTTGATCTGGGCCATGGCCGCATCCACCAGCGGATAGCCGGTGCGTCCCTCGCACCAGGCGGCAAACAGTTCTTCGGCGTGTTTGCCATGCTCCCATTTGATCGCATCGTACTCGGGCTTGAAGGCCTTGGCGGTCACGCGCGGATGGTGGTGCAGGATCATGAAATAGAAATCGCGCCAGGTCAGTTCCGACAGCCATACCGCCGCACCGGCCGCGCCTTGGCCCGCATGCATGGCCTGCATCGCAGCCCGCGCGAGCGTGCGGATGGAGACCGTGCCGAAGCGCAGGTGGATCGACAGATAGGACGGACCCTTCACTGCCGGAAAATCACGCGCCGTGCCGTAGGCACCGATGCGGCCCAGGAAGTCCTCCAGCAGGGCCTGGGCACCGGACATGCCGGTAGGAATCTTCAGTTCCTGCAAATTGCTGGGGTGGAAGCCCAGTGCCTTGTGTGAAGGCAGTCCGTGGTGCGCCTTGCCCGGCGGTTTGGCCAGGGCCTTGAAGTAGTTCTCGACCGGATAGGGTTTGAGATAGAAGTCGCCACCGGCGGCGGCCAGCTTGGCCATCCACGCATTCTTGTAAGGCGTGAAAACGGAGAAGGGCTTGGCGGACTGGGTCAGCACCTCGTCCTTTTCAAAGATCACCTGGTCCTTGTAGCTCAGCAATTGTGCGCCATGCTTTTTCAGGGCCTGGTCGACTGCCGCATCGCGTTCCACTGCGGCGGGCTCGTAGTCGGTGTTGACGAAGACCGCCTGCACGTCCAGTTCGGCGGCCAGTTCCGGAATGCAGCTGGCGGCCGCTCCGTGCAGCACGATCAGCCCGCCGCCCGCCTTGCGCAGCGCCTCGTCCAGTTCGGCCACGCTGGCCAGCAGGAAATCAACGCGGCGATCCTGCGCTACACCCTCGGCCTTGAGTGCATCGAGAATGTCGGTATCGAAGACGAACACGCACCACACGGACTGGCTCTGCGAGAGTGCGTAGTAAAGGGCGGCATGATCGGTGTGGCGCAGGTCACGGCGGAACCAGACCAGGGACTTGTCGAATTGGGGCATTGCGTCGTGGTGAGAGTTGGCGGTGTTTCGCAGGATGCGCGGACGCCGGAGCGTGCCGCTGCCATAGGCAGACCGTGCGAATGATAAAAGATTTCGCACGCGCCAATCCGCATGCGATGGCCGTGAACCGGCTTTGACGCGGACTGCGTGAATTCGCAATGAGGGTAGGGAGGAGAGCGAATTTTTTATTTGAGCCCCAAAACGCAAAAGGCCGAATGATTTTCACCATTCGACCTTTTTTGTTTGCTGCGCACGGAGGGTCTCGGTCACGTCCCGCGACCCCGTCCGGCCTTGCAAGGCCGGACTTTCTCGTCCCTCCCGCAAAGCGCGCAGGCGCTTTGCTCGTGGACCCCAAAATACAAAAGGCCGACTGACTTTCGTCAATCGACCTTTTCTATTTTGGTGCCCACGGAGGGACTCGAACCCCCACACCTCGCGGCACATGGACCTGAACCATGCGCGTCTACCAATTCCGCCACGTGGGCTGCGCTGTAAAGCGAAGACCGTGATTATAGACGGTCTGAAAGCACTGTCAACAACTTTTTCGCTTCCATGGCATCATTTTCGTTGCAATACGATGCCTCACCCCTGTTTTACCCCCGTATTGCGGTTAGGTAAATGGCCGCAACTCCGTTACACTAGGCACATCCGTCCGCCTGGGCGAGCTTCGCCTTGGCATTTATAACAATTGCGCGAAACGAAACTTTTGAGCCAATTCCCCTATTCCATTCCCAGCCGGGAAGAGATCCTCGGCATCCTGCGTACTTCCTCGGGCGCGCAAAACGCTGCCGCCCTGGCCGCCGCGCTCGGCGTCAAGCCGGAAGAAATGGACGGCCTGACGCGCCGCCTCAACGCCATGGAACGCGACGGCCAGATCAAGCCGGATCGCGCCGGCAACTACAAGCTGACCCACTCGCCCGACTTCATCCTGGGCCGCGTCTCCGCCCATCGCGATGGCTTCGGTTTCCTGCTGCCCGATGAAGGGGCTGATGACCTGTTCCTGCCCGAGAAGGAAATGCAGAAGGTCATGCACGGCGACCGCGTGCAGGCCCGCATCACCGGCACCGACCGCCGTGGCCGTCCGGAAGGCACCATCGTCGAAGTGGTGGAACGCGCCAACACCCACGTGATCGGCCGTCTGCTCAATGAGAACGGCGTCTGGGTGGTCGCTCCCGAAGACAAGCGCATCGGCCACGACGTGCTGCTGGCCGGCCCCCCGGGCAAGGCCAAGGCCGGGCAGGTGGTCAGCGTGGAACTGACCGAACATCCTTCCCGCTACACGCAACCCGTGGGCAAGATCGTCGAGATCCTGGGCGATATCGACGACCCCGGCATGGAAATCGAAATCGCCGTGCGCAAGTATGGCGTGCCGCACGAATTCTCCGAAGCCGCCAAGAAACTGGCTGCCAAGCTGCCCAGCGAAGTCAAGGCGGCCGACCTCAAGGATCGCGTCGACCTGCGTGACGTGCCGATGGTCACCATCGATGGTGAGGACGCGCGCGACTTCGATGACGCGGTCTACTGCGAACCGGTCAAGATCGGCCGCACCAAGGGCTATCGCCTGATCGTCGCCATTGCCGACGTGAGCCACTACGTCAAGCCCAACGACGCGCTGGACGTGGACGCGCTGGAGCGCAGCACCTCGGTGTATTTCCCGCGCCGGGTGATCCCGATGCTGCCGGAAAAACTCTCCAACGGCTTGTGCTCGCTGAACCCGGACGTGGACCGCCTGACCCTGGTGTGCGATGCCGTCATCACCGCCAAGGGCGAGATCAAGGCCTACCAGTTTTATCCGGCCGTGATCCACTCCGCAGCTCGCCTGACCTATACCGAAGTGGCCTCGATCCTGGCCAATACCAAGGGCCCGGAAGCAGCGCGCCGCATCGGCCTGGTGCCGCACCTGACGCACCTCTACGAAGTCTTCCAGGCGCTGCTGACGGCCCGCCAGGCACGCGGTGCCATCGACTTCGAGACCACCGAGACCTACATCGTCTGCAACGCCGCCGGCAAGATCGAGAAGATCCTGCCGCGCACCCGCAACGATGCGCACCGCCTGATCGAGGAATGCATGCTGGCCGCCAACGTCTGCGCGGCCGACCTGTTGAAGCGCCACGATCACCCGGCGCTCTACCGCGTCCACGCCGGTCCGACCAAGGAAAAGCTGACGCAGCTGCGCACCTTCCTCAAGCAGATCGGCCTGACCCTGGGCGGTGGCGACACCCCGAGCGCTTCCGATTACGCCGAGCTCATGCCCAAGGTCAAGGCACGTCCGGATGCGGTGCTGATCCAGACCATGCTGCTGCGCTCGATGCAGCAGGCGGTCTACAGCCCGGACAACATCGGTCACTTCGGCCTGTCCTATGAATCCTATGCGCACTTCACCAGCCCGATCCGCCGCTATCCCGACCTGCTGACGCACCGTGCCATCAAGGCCGTGCTGCAAGGCAAGCGCTACGAGCCCAAGGGCATCGACAGCACTGCGCTGAACACCTCGATCTCGCCCGCCGCCCGCAAGGCGCAGGCGCTGCAGCGTGCCACCGACAAGGCGGCTGGCAAGAAGCCGCGCGGCGAGAGCGCACTGGCGATCTGGGAAGCGCTGGGCCTGCACTGTTCGGCCAATGAGCGCCGTGCCGATGAGGCCTCGCGCGATGTCGAAGCCTGGCTCAAGTGCTACTTCATCCGCGACAAGCTGGGCGAGGAATTCACCGGCACCATCGCCGGCGTGGCCACCTTCGGCATCTTCGTCCAACTGGATGCGCTCTACATCGAGGGCCTGGTGCACGTCACCGAACTGGGTGCGGATTACTTCCAGTACGACGAAGCGCGCCACGAACTGCGCGGCGAACGCACCGGCATCCGCTACCAGCTGACCGACCGCGTCACCGTGCAGGTCAGCCGCGTGGACCTGGACGCCCGCAAGATCGACCTGGCGCTGGTCAACGAGCCGGGCATCCGTACCCTCATCAAGAACGAAGCCAAGCGCGCTGAAAACGCCGCGCGCGGCAAGTCTGCTGGCGGCAGGCAGAGTGCCGATGAAGCTCAGCCGGCAGCCCGCGGCAAGAGAGGCGCGGCCGCCAAGCCAGCTGCCGCTGCAGCGGGCAGCAAGCCCAAGGGTGGCGCCAAGGCCAAGGCCGGTGCCGCGCGCACCGCCACGGCACGCCCCGGCGAAGCTGACCGCAAGCGCGCGGCATCCAAGGGCTACACCAAGGGCAAGAAGAAGCGATGAGCAAGTCCCCGGACCTGCGCAATGCGCAGTCCGGGTTTGATGGAACGTGGGGCAGTTGCCCCGAGCAAGACGAAAGACACAAGCAGGATCTATGAAGAGCAAAATGATTTTCGGCTTCCATGCCGTGACCTCCCGCATCCGCCACGAGGCTTCCTCGGTGGAAGAGATTTACGTGGATGCCGAGCGCCGCGACCGCCGCATGCTGGATTTGCTGCATGCCGCCAAGGAAGCCAATGTGCGCATCATCCAGGCCGACGACCAGCGTCTGGCGGCCATGGTCGGCACGCGCCGTCACCAGGGCGTGGTGGCCAAGGCTGCGGCGCTGTCGCTGGCGCGCACCCTCGATGAACTGCTGGATGCCGTGGTCGGTCCGCCGCTGCTGTTGATCCTCGACGGCATCACCGATCCGCACAACCTGGGCGCCTGCCTGCGCGTGGCCGATGGTGCCGGCGCGCATGCCGTGATCGCCCCCAAGGATCGCGCCGTGGGCCTCAACGCCACGGCCATGAAGGTCTCCAGCGGTGCATCCGACACCGTGCCCTACATCACCGTCACCAACCTGGCCCGCACCATGCGCGACCTGAAGGAGCGCGGCGTGTGGATCATCGGCACCACGGACGATGCCGAGAAGGGCCTCTACGAAGGCGACTTCACCGGTCCCACCGCACTGGTGATGGGCTCCGAAGGCGAAGGCATGCGCCGTCTCACCCGCGAGACCTGCGACGTGCTGGTCAACATCCCCATGTTCGGTTCGGTCGAGAGCCTCAACGTCTCCGTGGCTTCCGGCGTCTGTCTGTACGAGGCGCGACGCCAGCGCTTGCCCAAGTAAGTCCGGTCATCCCGCATGACACCATCGCCGGACTTCGCGTCCGGCGATTTTTTTTTGCCGTTCCATTGTTGGATCACTTCAATTTCACTTCAGTAGCCGTTTTCATTCAACGTTTCAGGAAACACACCATGTTCAGCCGACTCAGAGAAGACATCGCCAGCATCCGTGAGCGCGACCCTGCCGCGCGCAACAGCTGGGAGGTGCTGACCTGTTATCCGGGCCTGCATGCGGTGATCCTGCATCGCTGGGCCCAGGCTTGCTGGAAGGCCGAGTTGAAGTGGCTGGGACGCTTCATCTCGCAGCTGGGCCGTACCTTCACCGGCATCGAGATCCATCCCGGGGCCACCATCGGCCGCCGTGTCTTCATCGATCACGGCATGGGGGTGGTGATCGGCGAGACCGCCATCGTCGGTGACGATTCCACCATCTACCAGGGCGTGACCCTGGGCGGCACGTCGCTGGCCAAGGGAGCCAAGCGCCATCCGACACTGGGGCGCGGCGTCATCATCGGTGCCGGGGCCAAGGTGCTGGGCGGTTTTACGGTCGGGGACGGGGCCAAGGTCGGTTCCAATGCGGTGGTCACCAAGGAAGTGCCGCCCGGCGCCACGGCCGTGGGCAACCCGGCGCGCATCGTCGAGCGCAATGTCGCGCCAGCCGCGCGTGATCAGGCGGCAGCGCGCCTGTTTGCGGCCTATGGCGTGATGCCCAATGGCGATGATCCGCTGTCCAAGGCGCTGCACGGACTCATCAACCCGGTGGCCGCGCAGGAGCAGCAACTGGAAGCCGTGCTGGCCGCCTTGCAGGGGGCGGGGATAGGCTGTCGACGCCTTGAAGAGGCCGGACAATTCGACGCCGCGCAACTGAATCGGCTGGTCGATTGAGGAGCAGGGGCGCAGCCGGGTTCAGACCGGCTGCGTAGCTCGCCACGGCATCTGCCGCAGCGATGAAGCATGTACGGCGGGATCAGGCGATCTCGTCGCCGTTCACATCATGCCGGTGCAGCGCACCGTCAGCCGTCAGGCTGATCCAGCCGCCACGCGGCGTTTCCACGTCGTATTCCCAATCTGGCAGTACATAGCGCAGCTTGCCGCCGTCCAGGCGATGCAGGGCAGGGCGGTGCGTATGGCCGTGGATGAGGACATCGGTGCCGGTCTGCGCGAAGAGCGCATCGATCGCACCGGCATTGACGTCCATGATCGCCATGTCCTTGCTCTGGTTGGCGTCCTGGCTGTTCTTGCGGATGCCTTCGATGATGGCCTTGCGCTGCGCCAGCGGCATGGCCAGGAATTGCTGCTGGTAAGCCGGTTGCCGCACCTGGGCGCGGAAGGCCATGTAGGCCTGGTCATCGGTGCATTGCGCATCGCCATGGGCCAGCGCCAGCGTGCGGCCGGCGGCGGTGATGACGTGCGGATCCTCCAGCAGGGTCAGTCCGGCGGCATCGGCAAATGCCTGTCCGACCAGGAAATCGCGGTTGCCAGCCATCCAGTACAGTTGCACGCCTTGCGCCTGTACAGTTCGCAGTGCGTCAGCAATCAGTTGGTTGTAGGGAGCAGTACGGTCGTCGTCACCGGCCCAGTACTCGAACACGTCACCCAGCAAGTACAGTTGCTGCGTCTGTACTGCATGGCGCTGCAGGAAGGACAGAAAAGCCTCGGTGGTACGGGGCAGGGCGGCTTGCAAATGGAGGTCGGAAACAAAAAGCGCAACCGTCGGTTGCGCTTTCTGCATGAACTGGAAATCAGTCATGGTCGGTGAAGTCAGCGGTCCGGATCAGGCTCAGACCACTTCTGCCTTCTCGATCACCACATCTTCCGCAGGCACGTCGGCGAACATGCCGGCGCGGGTGGTCTTGACGCCCTTGATCTTGTCGACCACTTCAGTGCCTTCGACGACCTTGCCGAAAACGCAGTAGCCCCAGCCGTCCTGGCCCGGGTAGTCCAGGAAGCTGTTGTTCTTGACGTTGATGAAGAACTGCGCCGAGGCCGAGTGCGGAGCGGCGGTGCGGGCCATGGCCAGGGTGTAGGGCTCGTTCTTGAGGCCGTTCTTGGCTTCGTTCTCGATCGGCTCGCGGGTTTCCTTCTGCTTCATGCCGGGTTCGAAGCCGCCGCCCTGGATCATGAAACCGTCGATGACGCGATGGAAGATGGTGCCGTTGTAGTGGCCGGCGTTGACGTAGGCCAGGAAGTTCTCAACGGTCTTGGGGGCCTTCTCGGCATCCAGTTCGATCTTGATGGTGCCGTGGTTGGTGGTGAGCAGAACTGCCATGATGAATCCTTTGCTTGTGGGGGAATGAAAAAAAACCGGCGGGCGACTTGGGCCCGCCTTGGCTGCGTGACGCAGGCCGGCCTTACTTGACCAGGGTGGCCGATTCGATCACCACCGGCGTGGCCGGCACGTCGCCGGCACCGGTGCGCACTTGCTTGATCTTGTCGACCACGTCAGCACCGGCGATGACCTTGCCGAAGACGGCATAGCCCCAGCCGTCCTGGCCGGGGTAGTTCAGGAAGCGGTTGTCCGCCACGTTGATGAAGAACTGGGCCGTTGCCGAATGCGGTGCCGACGTGCGCGCCATCGCCACAGTATAAACCTCGTTCTTCAAACCGTTATTGGCCTCGTTCTTGATGGGCGCGTCGGTGGCCTTCTCGCGCATGTTCTGGTCGTAGCCGCCGCCCTGGATCATGAAGCCGTTGATGACGCGGTGGAAGACGGTGCCGTTGTACTGGCCCTTCTTGACGTATTTCAGGAAATTGTCGACCGAGACCGGAGCCTTTTCAGGGTTCAGTTCCAGGGTGATGTTACCCATGCTGGTCTTGAGCAGTACGCGCGGGGCGTCGGCCGCCAGGACGGGAGCAGACAGTGTGGCCGTGAGAGAGAATGCTGCGGCCATGTGCAGCAGATGACGACGGGAGAGGATCATGCGTTGCCTTCGTAAATGATTTTCCATTGCGATCCTTCACGCACCCAGTACTGGCGCTTGCGGATCGCGTTCTTGCTCTTGCCGACCGCACTTTCCTGAGTGAAAGTGCTGACGATCATGTCTTCCGGTGTGCCGGGATAGCGGAACAGGCTGACATCGCGCAGTTTGACACTGGTATAGCGCGCGCCGTTCAGGCTCTTCTGCTGGCGGCCGAACCAGGTGGCCAGGTTCTCGCCCTGGGCCGAGCGGAATTCCGGCGAGTAATACGACAGCACCTTGTCGGCATCCGCATTCTCCAGTGACTGGCCCCATTGCTCCAGCATGGCCGAGGCGGCGTCGCGCTGTTTGGCCCACTCGCTCTTGTCGACGAACTGCACGTGCTGGCTGATCACCACCACGGTCTTGCCGACTTCGGCGGTGGAATACAGGCTCTGCAGGTCCGGATTGGCCAGCACCACACAGCCGTCCGAGGACAGGGGCGGGCGGCTGAAGTTGTCCGAGGGCGTGCCGTGCAGCCAGATACCATAGCCACTGCGGCCATTGCGCTTGTCCCACTCATTGGGATAGGACAGCGGCAGCGCGCCGGTGCCATAGAAATCGGGCAGCTTGGGGCCGGGTATGCGGTTGTTGACGTAATACACGCCGATGGGCGTGCGCTGGTCGCCCGACTTGGTCTTGTTGGCACCGAAGCGGCCTTGCGAGACGTAGTAGTCGGTCATGTATTTCAGCTCGCCGCCCTGGTTCTCGTAGACGTACAGGCGCGAGCGCGTGGTGTCGACCACCAGCACGTTCTTCTGGTCCTCGCCGACTTGCAGCACGGCCTTGGGGATCAGCTTGGGGTCCGGTTTTTCCTGCAGGGAACGGATGCGCACCATGGCTTCATCGCGCAATTCCTTGAGCTTGTCGCCGGGTCCATCGGCCATCGCGCCGAAGTTGCGCACCGGGCGGGCATGCATCAGCAGCAGGTCGCCGCGCACCAGATGGCCGAGGCGGAAGGTCGGATAGGCCGCCACCAGGGCGTCGGCCTTGGCCTGGGCTTCGCGCAGGCGGTTGGCACCGAGGTCCTTGTAGATATCAATGAGCAGGGCTTCCGGATCCGGCTTGGCAGCGGGTGCGCCGGCCGTATTGCCTTGCGGCGGAATGGAAGAAGAGGATGCCTCGCTGCCCATCGCAGGCAGACCCGCCAGGCACAACATCAGCAGGCGTCCCAGCATGCGCGCGGGACGCCCTTGCAAAGCGCTAGCCACCAATTACCCTCCCGATCGTTCCTGTTTGATCAGCCATCGATTGCCCTGTTTGACGAAGATCAGGGTCTTGCGGCTGTCCACCGTCAGCCGATCCGAATTATATATCTGGCGATAGCGCACGGTCGCGATGTTGCCATTGATGCTCACCGTGGCATTGCTGACCTTGACACTGATGCGGCCCTTGTCCTCGATGCGGGCGCGGCGCTCTTCGGCCCATTCCTTGCGGGAGGCGCCACGGGGCGTCTCGAAGTCGCTGGCGTAATGGCCCAGGTAGCTGCGCACGTCCTTGTCGCTCCAGGCCTTGGCCCAGCCATTCAATGCTGCCAGCACGACCGCCTTGTCCTGTTCGGCGCTGGCCTCGGCCTTGGCCTTTTCCTTGTCGGCACGGGCCTTGTCGGCCTTGGCCTTCTCGGCAGCGGCCAGTTTCTCGGCCTTGGCCTTTTCGGCGGCGGCCAGTTTCTCCGCCTTGGCCTTCTCGGCCGCAGCCAGCTTGTCGGCTTGTGCCTTCTCGGCGGCAGCCTGGGCGGCCTTATCCTTCTCGGCGCGGGCGGCTTGTTCGCGGGCCAGCTTGTCGGCTTGCTCCTTGTCCTTCTGCGCTTGCAGTTCCTTCTGCTTCTGCTCGGCGGCAGCCTTGTCGGCGGCGGCCTTCTGGGCGCGCGCCTGTTCGGCGGCCAGTTGCTCGGCGCGTGCCTTCTCGGCCTTGGCGCGGTCGGCGGCGGCCCGGTCTGCTGCAGCCTTCTCGGCGGTGGCCTTGTCTGCGGCGGCCTTGTCGGCAGCGGCTTTCTCGGCGGCCGCCTTGTCGGCTGCGGCTTTTTCCTTCTCGCTGGTGGCCTTGGAGATGGCTGTCTTCTCCGCTTCGGCCTTGTCGGCGGCTGCCTGCTGCGCCAGTTTCTCGGCCGCCAGGGCGCGATTGCGTTCCTGCTGTTCGGCGGCGGCGGCTTCGGCCTTGGCCTTGGCGTCGCGCTGGGCCGCTGCGGCCGACGCCAGGCGCGGCACGGTGCCACCGGTGGTGTTGCCGTTGAGCGAGCGCAGCAAGGTCAGCTTGGGCTGCGGCACGTTGGCACCCGGATCGATCTGCAGCGCCTTGTCATAGGCCTGGCTGGCCAGCTTGGCATAGACGTCGCCCAGGTTTTCCAGTGCCGTGGCATAGGTCGGATTGGTGCGCATGGCCATGTCCAGCGCCGCGCGCGCCTTGTCGTACTGGCCGTCGGCTGCATACAGCACGGCCAGGTTGTTGTACGGCTCGGGCAGGTCGGGGAAGTCTTCGGTCAGCTTGCTGAACACCGCGATGGCCTCGGCAGAACGGTTTTGTTCTGCTAAGATCAGCCCCTTCGTGAAACGCAGTTGCGCATCGCGCGGGTGTTTCGCCAGCACGGCATCGGTCTTGGTCAGTGCATCGGCATACTGTCCGGCCCGCATCAGCTTGTTGATGTCAGACATTTCGCTGGCATGCGCAAGCGTGGCGGGCACCCCGAACAGGGCAGCCACCAGGCTGGACAACACTGCCGTCTTGTGGGCAGTCTTGCTGATCAAACCGCGCAAACCATGAATGGATGTCTGTTCTTGTGATTCTGGGGCCATGGTTTTATCGATGCTATACTCGAAGAAATTCGAAGAAAGCTGGCATTTTATATCAAACAAGTAAGACAAAAAGAGGTTTGGCTACCGTGACCCGTTCATGTTGCAACTGCTGCTAGAACAATGAAACCCGGCAGGGGCCTGCCAGCGCCACGCTTGTTCACGGTGCCGGCCCCAGGTAGTGCATGAACCCGTCGCCCACAGCGGCAACGCCAACCCCAGAATTCCCATCCCATGAGCGAGCTCAAGATTTACAACACGCTGGCGCGTGATAAGCAGACCTTTACCCCGATCGAACCCGGCAAGGTGCGCTTGTACGTATGCGGCATGACCGTGTATGACTACTGCCATATCGGCCATGCGCGCGTGCTGGTGGTGTTCGACATGGTGCAGCGCTGGCTGCGCGCCTCCGGCTACGCCGTGACCTACGTGCGCAACATCACCGATATCGACGACAAGATCATTCATCGTGCCGCCGAGAACGGCGAGACCATCGCCCAGCTGACCAATCGCTTCATCGATGCCATGAACGAGGATGCCGCCGCCCTGGGCGTGCAGCGTCCCGATCATGAACCGCGTGCGACCAAGTACGTGCCCAAGATGCTGGACCTGATCGGCAAGCTGGAAAAGAACGGCCTGGCCTACAAGGCCAGCGATGGCGACGTCAATTACTCCGTGCGTGATTTCCCCGGCTACGGCAAGCTCTCCGGCAAGTCGCTGGACGACCTGCGCGCCGGCGAACGGGTGGATGTGAACACCGGCAAGCGCGATCCGCTGGACTTCGTGCTCTGGAAGGCGGCCAAGCCCAGCGAGCCGGACGAAGCCAAGTGGGGTTCGCCTTGGGGCTGTGGCCGTCCGGGCTGGCACATCGAGTGCTCGGCCATGTCCAGCGACCTGCTGGGCGACCATTTCGACATCCACGGCGGTGGCCAGGATCTTCAGTTCCCGCACCATGAAAATGAAATCGCCCAGTCCGAAGGCGCGCACCAGCACACCTTCGTGAATTACTGGATGCACAACGGCTTCGTGCGCATCGACAACGAGAAGATGTCCAAGTCCCTGGGCAACTTCTTTACGATTCGCGACGTGCTCAAGAAGTACGACCCGGAGGTGTTGCGTTTCTTCATCTTGCGCGCCCACTACCGCAGCCCGCTGAACTACTCGGACGCGCATCTGGACGATGCCCGCCAGGCGCTCACCCGCCTGTACACGGCCTTGAAGGATGTGCCGCCGGAAGCCGGCGCTCTGGTGGCCGATGAAGCGCATGCACAAAGGTTCACAGAGGCCCTGAACGATGACTTCAACACGCCGGTCGCGATCTCGGTGCTGTTCGAACTGGCCAATGAGGTCAACCGTGACCGTTCGCCGGCGCAGGCGCGCCAGTTGAAGGCGCTGGCCGGTATCCTCGGCCTGCTGCAGCGCGAGCCGGCCGAGTACCTCAAGGGCGGCGTGGCAGCGGCAGACGGTCTGGGCGAAGCCGAGATCGAAGCCTTGATCGAAGCGCGCAAGGCGGCCAAGGCGGGCAAGAACTTCGCTGAAGCCGACCGCCTGCGTGCCGAGCTGACTGCAGCCGGCATCATTCTGGAAGACAAACCGGGCGGCCTGACCGAGTGGCGGAGAGCTTGATTTGAATACCAACCGAAAAGCCAGCGAGGCCGATCCCAGCCTGATCGTGCCGGCCTACTGGGAAGAGGCCAAGGCCGAGCTGATGAAGCGTGACCGCATCATGCGCAAGATCATCCCGCAGTTCGGGGATCTGCAACTGACGGTGCGCGGCGACGCCTTCACCACGCTGGCGCGTTCGGTGATCGGCCAGCAAATTTCGACCAAGGCCGCCAATGCGGTCTGGCAGCGCTTCCTGGAAGCCTGTCCGCGCTGCACGCCGGGCCAGGTGATGCGCACCGGTCCGGAAGGGCTGGCGGCGTGCGGCCTGTCCAAGCGCAAGGCCGAATACATCCTCGATCTGGCGGCCCACTTCAAGGCCAAGACGGTACATCCCGACAAATGGGCGGAGATGGAAGACGAAGCCGTCATTGCCGAGATGATCCAGATCCGCGGGATTGGCCGCTGGACAGCCGAGATGTTTTTGATATTTAATCTGCTGCGCCCGAACGTGCTGCCGCTGGATGACCTGGGATTGCTCAAGGGCATCAGCATCAGCTATTTCTCGGGCGAGCCCGTCTCGCGCAGCGATGCGCGGGAAGTCGCCGCGAACTGGGAACCGTGGCGCACCGTGGCGACCTGGTACCTGTGGCGCAGCCTGGATCCGCTGCCGTCCGATTATTGATCCAAGAGGAAGAGGGTGCGTCCGGCGCTGCTGCGCCGGGGCCTTGCTGGTGTATACTCCGCACCTCCCAAGATTTGAAGGCAAACCGATGCAACCGGGGATCATCGCGCCGCAACCCGCACCGGGCCGGCATTGTCAGCGATTCTCGCCACATCATCGGACTTGTTGAAAAAGGAACACAATGAGTAAATCGACAACGACTTTTCTGGGCTTCGAGCAGGCCATCGCCGAGCTGGATGCCAAGATTGAAGAGTTGCGTTTTGTACAGGATGACTCGGCCGTCGACATCTCCGAAGAGATCGAGCGCCTGGTCAAGAAGAGCCAGCAGCTGACCAAGGACATCTACGCCAAGCTCACGCCCTGGCAGGTCTCGCAGATTGCCCGCCATCCGCAGCGTCCCTACACCATGGACTACGTGCGCGAGATCTTCACTGATTTCCACGAACTGCACGGCGACCGCACCTTCGCGGACGACCAGTCCATCGTCGGCGGCCTGGCCCGTTTCAACGGCCAGGCGTGCATGGTGATCGGCCACCAGAAGGGGCGCGACACCAAGGAACGCGCCATGCGCAACTTCGGCATGCCCAAGCCGGAAGGCTATCGCAAGGCGATGCGCCTGATGAAGGTGGCCGAGAAGTTTGGTTTACCGATTTTTACCTTTGTCGATACCCCGGGCGCATTCCCCGGCATCGATGCCGAAGAGCGCGGCCAGTCCGAAGCCATCGGCCACAACCTGTACGTGATGGCCGAACTGAAGGTGCCGCTGATCGCCACCATCATCGGTGAAGGCGGTTCCGGCGGCGCGCTGGCGATCGCCGTGGGCGATTCGGTGCTGATGCTGCAATATGCGACCTACTCGGTGATCTCGCCGGAAGGCTGCGCTTCCATCCTGTGGAAGACCGCCGACCGCGCCGCCGATGCGGCTGAAGCGCTGGGCCTGACCGCTCATCGCCTCAAGGCCATCGGCCTGATCGACAAGATCGTCAACGAACCGCTGGGCGGCGCCCATCGTGATCCCAAGCAGATGGCCGGTTTGCTCAAGCGCGCACTGTCGGATTCGCTGCGCCAGTTCCAGGGCATGAAGACCAAGGACCTGCTGGCTGCGCGTCACGAAAAGCTGATGGCCTATGGCAAGTTCAAGGAACTGAATTCGGCCGAATAACTTTCGGTTCGCATTTTCTTCTTCCCGGACGCCAGCGATTGCTTCGCTGGCGTTTGTCTTTTCAGGTGCCGGTTTCTCATGTCCGATCATTCCTCTTCTTCTCCTTCCTCCGGCAAGATCACCGGCAAGCTGCTGCAGGCATTGCACGCCACGCTGGCCGCGACCGGTTTCGATCCCGCGCAGGACACGCTGGCCGTGGCCTTCAGCGGTGGGCTCGATTCCACGGTGCTGCTGGAAGCGGCCGCGCAGTGGCAGCATGAAAGCGGCGGACGCGTGGTGGCGCTGCATGTGCATCATGGACTCTCGCCCAATGCGGATGCCTGGCTGGCGCATGCCGAGCAGGCATGTGCGCAGCGCGGCATCACCTGCGCGCACGAGCGCGTGCAACTGGAGCGGGTGGCCGACAGCGGTGTGGAAGAAGCGGCACGGCTGGCGCGGTATGCCGCGCTGGGGCGGCTGTGCCGGGCCCATGGTGCGCGCCTGCTGCTGACGGCCCATCATCTCGATGACCAGGCTGAAACGGTGCTGCTGCAACTGCTGCGCGGCAGCGGGCTGGCGGGCCTGTCCGGCATGGATCAATGCAATGCCGCGCCCGGTTTGCTGGGCGATGCGGACACGTTGATCGCACGGCCTTTCCTGGCCATCCCGCGTGCCCAGCTGGAAGAGGGCGCACGCGCCTGGTCGCTCGCTTGGATCGAGGATGAATCCAACAGCGATCCGCGCTACACCCGCAATGCCTTGCGTCATCAGGTGATGCCGGCATTGGGCCAGGTCTTCCCCGGCTACCAGCAGCGCCTGGCGCGCGCGGCCGGACACGCGCAGGGCGCGCAGGAACTGCTGCGTGAAGTGGCCGAACAGGATCTGGCGCAATGCCGTGAAGGCGATCATCTGCGCATGCCCGCGCTGCGTGCCCTGAGCGAACAGCGCTTCCTGAACCTGATGCGTCACTGGTTCGGACTGCGCGGCATGCGCATGCCTTCATCGGCGTGGATGCAGGAGATGCGCACCCAACTGCTGGAGGCCGATGTGGAAGCGCAGCTCTGCGTCTCCCATCCTGACGGCGAAGTCCATCGTTACCGCGAGCGCGTCTTCCTGGCGCCGCGCCGCAGCCTGCCCGATGAGGGCGTGTCACTGTCGCTGCGCTGGAACGGGCAGGCGCAGATCCACGTGCCGGTCTTTCACGGCACCCTGCATTTCGAGACCATTTCGGACGGCGATGCGCGGCCCGGCTTCGATGCCGCGTGGCTGCGTGCGCAATCGCTGCTGGTGGGTGGACGGAGCGGGGGAGAACGCATCAAGCTGGCGCAGAATCGTCCGGCGCGCAGTCTCAAGCAGCAGTATCAGAGCGCCGATGTCCCTGCGTGGGAGCGGCCTTATCTGCCGCTGGTGTGGACGGGTGAGGATCTGCTGTTCGCGGCGGGCGTGGGCATGGACTGTGCGCATTTTGCGCAGGCGGGAGAACGCATTGCCCTGCGGTGGCAGCAGGATTGATCTGCATCGGGCGTGTTGGCGTGAGTGGACAGCCGAAGCGAAGCAAACCATTTAAATGATATAAAAAATATCGCCCCCGGACCTGACGGTGCGGGGGCGATATCCCTGTCATCCCTGACATGTCCGGGCCTCAGACGGATCCGATGCCCGGGGTGCTGCTCCTTGCGGACGCCTTACTTGGCGGCGGCGTCAGCGGCCGGCTTGGCTTCAGTGCCGGCAGCGGCCTTCTTCTCGGTCTTGCCTTCAGCCTTCTTTTCCGACTTCTTGTGCTTGGCGTGATGTTCCGCCTTGGCCTTCGGCGCGGTCTCGGTCTTGGCGGCTTCCGCCTTGGCCGGGGCGGCGGTGGTGGCGGCGGCGCCGGTCTGGGCGAACACCGGCAGGGTCAGGGCCGACAGCAGGGAAGCAACGATGATGGTCTTGGTCTTCATGGTGATGTCCTTTCAACGACTAGTGTCTGGTCAGTGTCAGTAGTACTGTGTGCACGGTGTGTGCTGTGTGTCTGCTATGTGTTTGCTACGTGTACCGGGCGCTGGCCCGGTACGGTCTTGCCTGGATTACTTGGTCTTGGCAGCGGTGTCGGTGGCGGCCGTCTTGGTGTCCGCAGTGCCGGCATCCTTCTTGTCAGCCTTGGCTTCAGTCTTGGTATCGGCCTTCTTCTCCGATTTTTCGGACTTCTTGTGCTTGGCGTGATGCGTGGCCTTGGCCTTCGGTGCGGTCTCGGTCTTGGCGGCTTCCGCCTTGGCCGGGGCGGCGGTGGTGGCAGCCGGGGCGGCAGGAGCGGCTGCTGCACCGGTCTGGGCGAACACCGGCAGGGTCAGGGCCGACAGCAGGGAAGCAACGATGATGGTCTTGGTATTCATGGTGATGTCCTTTCAGAGACAAGTGTCTGTTTGCGTCAGTAGTACGGTGCGTACGGTGTGTGCTGCGTGTCTGCTACGTTACTGCCATGTATCTGCTATCTGTACCGGGACTGGCCCGGTACGGTCTTACTTGCTCTTGGTCGCTGTATCGGTAGCGGCCTTGGTGTCGGCCTTGGTTTCGCTCTTGGCGTCAGCCTTCTTCTCCGACTTTTCGGACTTCTTGTGCTTGGCGTGATGCGTGGTCTTGGCCTTGGTCGCGGTGTCGGTCTTGCCGGCTTCCGCCTTGGCCGTGGCTGCTGCTGGCGCGGCCGGCGCAGCGCTGCCGGTCTGTGCGAACACCGGCAGGGCCAGTGCGGTCAGCAGGGAAGCGACGATGACGGATTTGGTTTTCATGGCAATTTCCTTTAGAAAGTGGTTGTTACGCTCGGCGCTTGATTTTGCGTAATCGCTTCATCATGTCGTGTCGCCTTGCTTCCTATAACGAGCCGCCGACGTGAAAGACGACGTGAAAGTGTTTCAATTCATCGTGTATTTGTAAGCATTCGTTGCTGCTTTGCTTATAATGGTCAACACGTTGGTGCAGCCTTGTTGCAGCGCTGTTTCCCGGCTTCTCCGCTGCACTGCGTGCCTTGCCGGTGGTCTTGCCGTTTCTTCTTTCCTGTTGCCTCATCGAGTTTTCTCATGGCCTATCAAACCTGGTTTGCATTTTTCCTCGCCGCCTGTGTCATCGCCATCTCGCCCGGATCGGGCGCGGTGCTCTCCATGAGCCACGGCCTCAATTACGGCCTGCGCCGTACCACGGCCACCATCCTCGGCCTGGAAATCGCGCTGGTGGTGGTCCTCATCATCGCCGGAGCCGGTGTGGGTTCGCTGCTGGTGGCCTCCGAAACCGCCTTCAACGTGGTCAAGATCGCCGGTGCCCTGTACCTGATCTACCTGGGCTTCTCGCAGTGGCGCGCCCGCGTGCCCTCGGAGCAGGAAGGCGAAGCCCTCGACAACGCCAACGCCGTGGCACGCGCGCAGCGTGGCCAGCACTGGTGGCAGCGTTGCATGACGGGCTTCCTCACCAATGCCACCAACCCCAAGGGCATCGTCTTCATGGTGGCGGTGCTGCCGCAATTCATCGATCACGAACGTCCGCTGTGGCTGCAGCTGCTGGTGCTGGCCGTGACCATGGTGGCGGTGGACCTGGTGGTGATGCACGGCTACGCCTTTGCGGCCAGCCGCCTGCAACGCTTCTTCCGCAGCCAGAAGGCGATCAAGGCGCAGAACCGTTTCTTCGGTGGCGTGCTGATGCTGGTGGGCGCCGGGCTGTTCTTCTTCAAGCGCACGCAGCACTGAACAGGCTCTGGCCCGCGCGCAGACAACAAAAAACCCGCAAGGCAGCTTGCGGGTTTTTTGTTGGGCGTCCCGGCCGGGTTGGCGGGGACGTGAAGGAAAATTACTTGTCCTTCTTCAGGCAGGATGACATGAAGGCTTTGCGCTCGTCGCCCTTCTTGCCGGCAGCGTCGGCGTTACATTGCTTCATCTTGTCCTGCTGGGTGGCCGGCTTGGGCTGTTCCTTCTTCAGGCAGGAGGACATGAAGGCCTTGCGTTCATCGCCTTTCTTGCCGGCGGCGTCGGCGTTGCATTGCTTCATCTTGTCCTGCTGCGCATTCTGCGCCATGGCGGGGGAACCCAGCAGCAGCGGGGCGGCCAGCGCGAACGAGGTCATGGCGAAGAGCATTTTTTTCATGAGAGACTCCCTGGGGCAAGGTGGATTCGTGGGTCTGATCGCGTCTGATTCTTCAGACGCGAGCATTACAGCATGAAAGATAATGTTCTGACTAGCGCACGCAGTTGAGATCGCCTTCCTGGCAGCCTGCCAGATTCTTCAGTTCGTCCGCACGCTGGCGGGTCTTGTCGGCCAGGCAGGTTTGCAGCGCAAGTGAAGCTGCAGACCCGCCGGCGCTGGCCGAGCTCTCAAAGCGGCACGACAGGTCGCGATACTTCAGCCAGGCCAGCTGCACTTCGCGCAACTGGTTCTGTTTCGCCTTGTTGAGCTTGTCGCGATAGGCCATGTAGGTGGCGTTGAGATCGGCATCGTTCTGGGTCAGGGTCTGCGAGGCGCAGGCATTCATCTCGGCCTGGGTGGCGGCCTTGGTGCAATCGGCAGCGAAGGCACTGCCGGCACACAGCAGCAGGGCGGCTGCCAGCAGGGACAAGGGGGCTTTCATGGGACTGGACTCCGGTTTCTCAGGGGACGAGGCTGCAATGCTTCCGGTTGGCAAGGTCATTCTGGCGACCTGCGGAAGGCTTGCAACTTGTCGGGATAAAATGACATTTTGCCTGTCTTAGAAGAAGACAGAGCAGGCCGGTTCGCCCGTTTCTGCAACGAAATTGCAACAAGCCGTATCTGATTTTCCTTATCCAAATCTTTTTCAGGAGTAGCGCAGATGGGATTGAGCTGGCTGTCCGCCATCAAACTGATTCCCTGGGGCGACGTGGTCCAGGCCACCCCCGGCATCGTCAAGGGCGCGCGTGACCTGTGGTCGCGCACCCGCAAGGCCAAGACCGCAGTCGATGCCGCGCCCCCCGCGCCGGTCACCGGCGACGTCGGCCAGCTGGCCCAGCGCATCGTCCAGCTGGAAGCCGAGCAGCTCGAAGCCAGCCAGTTGATCAACACTCTGGCCGAGCAGAATGCGCAACTGGTCGCCACCATGGATGCCATGCGCCGCCGCCTGCGCATGCTGGGCGTCTTCAGCGTGCTGCTGGCGGTGGGCGTGGTGGCGGTGTGGCTGCGCTGAACCTGGCTTGCCGTTTTTTCTGATCCCTGATCCCTGACTCCTTTACGACTGGCCCTGCATGTTCCAACAAGCATTGCGCATGACCCTGCGCGACTGGCGCACCGGTGAACTCCGTTTTCTGCTGATCGCCTTGATCGTGGCGGTGGCGGCACTTTCCTCGGTCGGTTTCTTCGTCGACCGCATCCGCGCCGGCATGACGCGCGATGCGCACCAGTTGCTGGGGGCCGATCTGCTGGTGGCGGCCGACCAGCCGCTGTCGCCGCAATGGCTGCAGCAGGCCGCGACGCAAGGCTTGCAGCAGGCGCAGACCCAGGTCTTCCCCAGCATGGCGCAAGCCGGGGAGGGGGATGCGGCCCGCTCGGTACTCTCGTCCATCAAGGCCGTCACGGCGGGCTATCCCTTGCGCGGCCAGTTGCGGCTGCAGGGCAGCGATGGCCGCGACCGGCCTGCCAACGGCATTCCGCAGCCGGGGACCATCTGGGTCGATCCGCAGATCCTGTCCCAACTCGACGTGAAGGTCGGCGATACCCTCAGGCTGGGTGATCTGGCGCTGAAGATCGCCGCCGTCATCGCGATCGAACCGGATCGCGGCAGCGCCTTCGTCAACTTCGCGCCGCGCGTGATGCTCAATGAGGCCGACCTGGCCGCCACGCATCTGGTGCAGGTTGGTTCGCGCGTGACCTACCGCCTGTTGATCGCCGGCCCGCCCGAGGCCGTGCAGCGCTATCAGCAGCAGATCGAACGCCAGATCGAGGCCGACAAGCTGCGCGGCGTGCGTCTGGAGTCGCTGGAAAACGGCCGCCCGGAAATGCGCGCCACGCTGGATCGCGCCGAACAATTCCTCTCGCTGGTCGGACTGCTGTCGGCCATGCTGGCCGCGCTCGCCGTGGCCATGGCTGCGCGCCGTTTCATGCTGCGCCATCTGGATGCCTGCGCCATGCTGCGCTGTTTCGGCATGACGCAGGCGCAGGTGACCACGCTCTATCTGACCGAATTCATTCTCATCGGGCTCGCCGCCAGCTGCATCGGCATGCTGGTCGGCTTTGCCGCCCACTTTGCGTTGCTGCAATGGCTGGGCAACTTCCTGCCGACCGCCTTGCCGCCACCGGGCTGGGCACCGGCGCTGCAGGGCGTGGCCACCGGTCTGCTGCTGCTGGTCGGGTTTGCCTTGCCGCCCATCCTGCAATTGCGCAACGTGCCGCACAACCGCGTGATCCGGCGCGACCAGGGCGCACCGCAGGCGCTGACGGTCGGGACCTATGTGCTGGGCACGCTGGTGTTTTCCGGATTGCTGCTGTGGCAGGCGGGCGATCTCAAGCTGGGGCTGCTGACCATCGCCGGTTTCCTCGGCGGCTTCGGTCTCTTCGCGCTGGTGGCCTGGCTGTGCCTGCGTGCGCTGCGTTCGCTGCGCGGGCTGGTGGATCGCCAGAGCTGGCGCTTCGCCATCGATGGCTTGCAGCGTCGTCCGGCCGCCGCCGTGATGCAGGTGGTGGCGCTGGGCCTGGGGCTGATGGCGCTGTTGCTGCTGACCGTCATCCGAGGCGATCTGGTCGGTGCGTGGCGGCAAGCCACGCCGGCCGATGCGCCCAACCGCTTCATCATCAACATCCAGCCGGACCAGCGCGAGGCCGTACAACTGGCCCTGCGCCAGGGCGGGGTGCAGGATGCGGCGCTGTATCCGATGATTCGCGGACGCCTGGTGCAGATCAACGGGCGCGCCGTCAATCCGTCGGACTATCAGGAAGACCGCGCCAAGCGCCTGGTTGACCGCGAATTCAATCTCTCGACCATGCGCGACATCCCGCCCGGCAATGGCATCGTGGGCGGCCGCTGGTACGACGACAGCCGCCCGGAAGCCTCGGTGGAACGCGGGCTGGCGCAGACCCTGGGCATCAAGCTGGGGGACAAGCTGCAATTCGACATCGCCGGTCAACTGGTGGAAGCCCCCGTGACCAGCCTGCGCAAGCTGGAGTGGGGATCGCTGCGGGTGAATTTCTTCGTCATCCTCAATCCGACGCTCATGCGCGATACGCCGCAAAGCTGGATCACGGCGGTACACCTGACGCCGCAGCAGGAGGCCTTGGGCAACACGCTGGCGCGTGACTTCCCCAATCTGACCGTTGTGGATATAGGAAGTGTACTGGCACAGATTCAGGAAGTGGTCGGTCAAGTGATTGCAGCTGTAGAGTTCCTGTTCCTGTTCACTTTGTGTTCAGGTGTACTGGTACTGTACGCTGCACTGGCAGGGTCCCAGGATGAACGTGTACGGGAAGCTGGCCTGTTGCGTGCCCTTGGTGCGACTCGCCAAGAGCTCTCCCGCGCCCAGCGCATCGAGGTGCTGCTGGTGGGTTCGCTGGCCGGGTTGCTGGCGGCCAGCGGGGCGGCCGGCATCGGCTGGGCGCTGGCGCATTACGTCTTCAATTTCGACTGGAGTTTCAGCCCGCTGGTGTGGGTGGCGGGCATGGGGCTGGGCGCGGCTTGCTCGGCCCTTGGCGGCTGGGCCGGATTGCGCCACGTGCTGCGCCGTCCGCCGCTGCAGACCTTGCGCGAGGCCTGATCCGAAACAGATCAAGCAAGGCCGGCATTGGCAGCCGGACCGCCCGACGCGGGCGGCCGGCTGCGGTATCATGGCGGTCTTATGCAAATCGAAGATCCCAACCAACCGACCACGTTCGAACTCATCGGAGGCGCAGAGAAGCTGCGCGAGATGGTCGACCGTTTCTATGACCTGATGGACCTGGAGCCGGAGTTCGCCGGCATTCGCGCGCTGCATCCGCCTTCGCTGGATGGTTCGCGTGAGAAGACCTACATGTTCCTTTCCGGCTGGACCGGCGGTCCCAGCCTGTACATGGAAAAATTCGGCCATCCGCGCCTGCGGGCGCGCCACCTGCCTTTCCCCATCGGCATCTCCGAGCGCGACCAGTGGCTGCGCTGCATGACCTGGGCCATGCAGGACGTCGGCCTGCCGGAAGACCTGATGAAGCGCCTGCTGGCCGCGCTCTACCAGACCGCCGACTGGATGCGCAACAAGCCCGAGTAATTCGCACTGGATTGGTCCCATGTCCCTTTTTGAAATGATCCTCGCCGGCCTGGTCGTGGCCGGCCTTGTGCTGCAAGTGCTGATCCTGCTGCGGGGCAGCCAGCGGCAGGAGGACGACACCGCGCTGGTGATCGAAGACGCGCTGCTGCAGGTCAAGCAGGACCTGCAACGCCATCAGCAGGAGACCGGCGAGCGCATCGAGCGCGAGCTGCGCAGCCAGGTGCAGGCCAGTGCCCAGAGCACGCGCCAGGAACTGGGCGCGAACTTCGCCCATCTGCAGCAGACGCTGGCCACGCAGCTGACGAGCGTGGCGGGTTTGCAGAACCAGCAGATCGACGGTTTTGCGCAGCAACTGGTCAAGCTCAATGAAAGCAATACCCAGCAACTGGAAAGCATGCGGCAGTCCATCACGCTGCAAGCCCAGGTAAACCGCGAAGAGCAGGCGGTCTCGCTCAAGCGTTTCGGCGATACGCTGAATCAGCAATTGTCGGCGCTGACTGAATCCAATGCCCAGCGCATGGCCGAGGTGCGCGCCACGCTGGAAGCCAAGATCAAGGACCTGCAGAACGACAACGCGCAAAAGCTGGAAGAGATGCGCAAGACCGTGGACGAAAAACTGCATGCCACGCTGGAACAGAGGCTGGGTGAATCCTTCAAGCTGGTCTCGGACCGGCTGGACAAGGTGCACCAGGGCCTGGGCGAAATGCAGCAGCTGGCCACCGGCGTGGGCGACTTGAAGCGCGTACTGACCAACGTCAAGACGCGCGGCACCTGGGGCGAAGTGCAGCTGGAGATCCTGCTGGAGCAGATGCTCACTCCCGACCAGTACGCCAAGAACGTCGAGACCGTCCCGGCCAGCGGCGAGCGGGTGGAATTTGCCATCCGCCTGCCGGGTGCGAAGGAAGACGCGGGCCAGGTCTGGATGCCCATCGATGCCAAATTCCCCAAGGAACAGTACGAGCGCCTGGTCGATGCCGCCGAGCGCGCCGATGCCGAGGGTGTGGCCACGGCCGGGCGCGAGCTGGAACGGGCAGTACGTGGCGAGGCCAAGACGATTGCCGAGAAATACCTGTCGCCACCGCTGACGACCGACTTCGCCATCCTCTTCCTGCCCACCGAAGGGCTGTATGCGGAAGTGATGCGCCGGCCCGGCTTGTCGGATGAATTGCAGCGCACCTGCCGGGTCACCATTGCGGGTCCGTCGACCTTGTCGGCGCTGCTCAACAGCCTGCAGATGGGCTTCCGCACGCTGGCACTGGAAAAGCGTTCGTCGGAGGTGTGGCAGGTGCTGGGCGCGGTCAAGACCGAGTTCGGCAAGTTCGGCGAAGTGCTGGCCGCCACCAAGACGGCGCTGGAGCGCGCGGCCAAGAACATCGACCAGGCCGAGACCCGCACCCGCCAGATGACGCGCAAGCTCAAGTCGGTGGAGGCGCTGCCGGTGGAGAATGCGCAGAAGCTGCTGGGGACCGGGGAGCTGGATCTGGGTGAGGATGCCGAGGGCGTCTGATTGGCCTCTTCCTTCACCTGCAGTGGGGGCTCAAGCGGCTGGAAAACAGAAGGGACGGCTTGCCGTCCCTTTTTCTTCATCTGCGCCTGAAAGCCAGCATCACACCAGGCCGTCGAACAGCACCACCGCCACCTCTTCACCTGCAGCGACCTCACCGCGGTCGTGTTCCAGTTCGATGATGCAGTTGGCGTCTGACATCGAGCGCAGGATACCGGAGCCCTGCATTCCCGTCAGCCGTACTTGCCAGTGACCGTTCTCGTCCGGAGCCAGGATGCCGCGCTGGTATTCGGTGCGGCCGGCCTTCTTGCGAATGGCCGTGGCCGTCTTCACCCGCAGGCGCGGCAGAGGATTGGCTTCGGCACCGGCCAGGCGTAGCAGCGCATCGCGCACGAAGAAGGAAAAACTCACCTGCACCGCCACCGGGTTGCCCGGCAAACCGAACAGATAAGCCTCCCGTCCGCGCGAGCGGATGCGGCCGAAGGCCAGTGGGCGGCCGGGGCGCATGGCGATCTTCCAGAACGTCATCTCGCCCAGGCTGGCCATGATCTGCTTGGTGTAATCGGCCGCACCAACGGAGACGCCACCGGAGGTGATGACCGCATCGGCTTCTTCGCAGGCACTGCGGAACGCCGCTTCGAGGGCGGCCGGATCGTCCGGCACCACGCCCATGTCCAGCACCTCGCAACCGAGGCGCGTGAGCATGCCGTGCAGGGTGTAGCGATTGGAGTCATAGACGCAGCCGGCATCGAGCGGCTCGCCGACCGAGCGCAACTCGTCGCCGGTGGAGAAGAAGGCCACGCGCAGACGGCGCTGCACCGGCACTTCGGCAATGCCCAGCGAGGCCAGCAGGCCGATGTCGGAGGGCCGCAGCACGCGGCCGCGCGGCAGGGCCACGCTGCCCAGGGCCAGGTCTTCGCCACGCAGGCGGCGATTGTCGCCGGGACGCACGCGGCCGGCAGGCAGGGTCACGCCTTGCGCGTCAACGTCGGTGGTCAGTTCCTGCGGGATCACGGTGTCGCAACCGTCGGGCATGGGTGCGCCGGTCATGATGCGCACGCACTGGCCGGGGCCGACGCTGCCGGCGAATTGTTCACCCGCGTGTACCGCGCCGATGATCTGCAGGCGCACTTGCTGGCCCTCGGCCACGTCCTCGCCGCGCAGGGCATAGCCATCCATGGCCGAGTTGTCGTGCGCCGGGACATCGATGCGGGAAATGATGTCGCGCGCCAGCACGCGCGAAAGGGCGCTGCGGATGGCCAGCTTTTCCACGGCCTCGACGGGCGTGATGAATTCCTGGATCACGGCTTGCGCGCGTGCCACCGTCATGGCGTTGGGGTCATAGCCGCTGATGCAGCTGACGATGTCGTGGAGTGTGGCGGTGTGGGTCTCGGTCATTGTTCTGCTTCGAGCTGTTGCAAATCCAGCCCGGTATTGATGTTGCTGAAGGCGCGCTCGTCGGGGAAATCCACTTCGACGCAATCAAGGCTGGCAAACCAGCAGTCCATCTTGCGTTCGCCCGCCGCCAGGAAGGCGTCCAGCGAAGCACGCGTACTGGTCTGAAGCAGCGAGCATACAGGATGCCGCTGGCGCCCGTGTACGCCCTCGGTGACCGCGATGGCAGCCTGTGCGCCGCTGGCGGTGAGGGCGTCGTACAGGTGCGCTACCAGGTCATAGGGGATCAGCGGCGAGTCGCACGGGGCAGTGGCCAGCAGCGGCGTGTGGCAATGGGCCAGGCCGCATTGCAGACCCGCCAGCGGGCCGGGGAAATCCCCCTGCAGGTCATGCCAGACCGGATAGCCGAAACGGGCGTACTCCAGCTGGGAGCGGTTGGCGTTGATCGCCAGGGTGCCGACCTGCGGTGCCAGGCGTTCCAGCACGTGCTGCACCAGCGGCTTGCCATGCAGGACTTGCAGGCCCTTGTCGACGCCGCCCATGCGCGTGCCACGGCCACCGGAGAGGACCAGGCCGGTGATGTGACTGGCGGCGGTGGCGGGGGAAGACATGGTGCGGAAGAGCAAAGAGCAGGGCAGGCGTACCGGATCAGCCGCCGATGTAGGACATCTCGACCTTGCGCGCCGGAGCCGCCTGCATGGCGCTGCGCAGCTCGGAATAACGGTCGCCGCGCTGGCCCCAGAGGGCGGCGATGGCACCGGCAATCTCGGCATCGCTGCTGCCATTGCGCACCAGGCTGCGCAGGTCGTGTCCTTCGCTGGCGAAGAGGCAGGTGTAGACCTTGCCTTCGGTGGAGAGGCGCGCGCGTGAACAGTCCTGGCAGAAGGCCTGGGTCACGCTGGAGATCACGCCGATCTCGCCGCTGCCATCCACATAGCGCCAGCGCTCGGCGGTCTCGCCGGTGTAGTTGGGGTCGGCCACTTCCAATGGCATCTCGGCAGCGATGCGGCGGACCACTTGGCGTGAGGGCAGGACTTCGTCCATGCGCCAGCCGTTGGAAGAGCCCACGTCCATGTATTCGATGAAGCGCAGGATGGCCGGGCTGCCCTTGAAGTAGCGCGCCATCGGCAGGATCTGGTCGTCGTTGACGCCCTTCTTGACCACCATGTTGATCTTGATCGGGCCGAGTCCGGCGGCTTGCGCCGCTTCGATGCCTTCCAGCACGCGCGCCACCGGGAAGTCGACGTCGTTCATGCGGCGGAAGCTCTCGTCATCCAGCGAATCCAGCGATACCGTCACGCGCCTGAGCCCGGCCGCCTTGAGCGCCTGGGCCTTTTGCTTCAGCAGCGTGCCGTTGGTGGTGAGGGTCAGGTCGATTTCTTCGCCGTCCGGGGTGCGCAGGGCGGCCAGCATGGCGATCAGGGTCTCGATGTTCTTGCGCAGCAGCGGCTCGCCGCCGGTCAGGCGGATCTTGCGCACGCCATGCGCCACGAACTGGGCTGCCACGCGGGTCAGCTCTTCGAAGGTCAGCAGGTCAGAGTGCGGGAGGAACTGGTATTGCTTGTCGAAGACATCCTTGGGCATGCAATAGACACAGCGGAAATTGCAGCGGTCAGTCACCGAAATGCGCAGGTCGTGCAGCGGACGTCCCAGGCTGTCGCCCAGCCAGCCGGTCGGCTCGACCGCAACCGGCGTCAGCAGGCCGGCCGCACTGGCGCTCGGGGCTTGCCGGACATCGACGATGGGGATGACGCGCTTGTTCATACGATCTGACGATAAAAGGTGTGTAACGATAGCACGCCTGAGGCCGCCGCGCAGATGCACAATCATGCATATAGTGTATGCGTGCAACTGAATCTCGCGCCTGCCGCCGCCCGCCGCGCGGGCCTGCTGGCATCTGGCTTGCAGCGCCATCGTATCCTGCCGTGACTGTATCATGACGGCGAGCGGGCAACTGTCACCAAATAGGAGGTCGTTTGCCGATGGGCGGTGAAGGCAAAGCCTTCATTTTGAAACCGATAGACATGAAAAAGGGAGCCGAAGCTCCCTTGTTCATTGCCGATATTGACAGCCTCCGGGCCACCCTGCGGCAGGGTGGCCGGAATCCTTCTTAACGGCGGGTTTCGACCTGCACCAGCGGTTCGGTCGACTGCGGCGGCAGCGGCTTGCGCTCGCGCGGCACGTGCGGTGCCGGGACGAAGGCAGCAGCGGCTTCCTGGGCAGCGCGCAGCTTGACCGGGTCCGTGGTGGCCAGGGTCAGGCCGGCTTGCGACAGCATCTGCTCCAGCGACTCCGAACGGGCAGCGTTGCCGGTGCTGGCCGCGACTGCGGGGGCAGGGGCTGCAGCGGGCGCCGGTGCGGCTTCAGCCACCACCGGAGCCGGTTCGACAGCCACCGGTGCCGGGCTGGCTTCGACGGCGTCCAGCAGGCTGATCTGTTGCGGCACGGCCGGGGCTGCAGCAGCAGCGTGCACCACCTCGACCGGGGCTTCCGATGCGGCCGGGGCAGCAACGGGGGCCTGCACCGGCTCGAAGGCCGGGGTCGGGGCGAAGCTGGCATCGATCGACGGGGCCGCCGGTTCGATGGCCGGCTGGTTCGAGAACACGGCCTGGGTCGCTTCAGCAGCGGCAGCGGCGACGGCTTCCACCGAGTTCACACCGCTTTCCACGTGCACGGCAGCTTCAGCCGGGGCTTGTTCCGGGACCGGCGAGGCGGCGAACGAAGCTTGCGCCACAGCGGCTTGGGCCACTTCCACCGGAGCCGCCGAAGTGTCGGCAGCGACGGTCTCGACGTTCACGCTGGCAGCAGCGGCGCTGGCCACGACTACGGTGTCGACGCCTTCGGCGGCTTCGGATTGCTCCGATCCTTCACCTTCGCCGTTGTCGATCACGTTGCCGTTTTCATCACGTTCGCGACGATGACGGTTGCGGCCACCACGGCGACGACGACGACGCGGCTCGGTGCCGCCTTCGGCAGCTTCCGCACCTTCGACGCCATCAGCGCCTTCGGAACCTTCCACTTGAGCAGCTTCCACCTGGGCGGCTTGCTCGTCATTGGACAGGGCCACGGCACCAGCAGCAACCGCTACGCCTGCGGTGGCTGCACCGGCAGCCAGAGCGGCTTCCAGCGGCAGGCCTTCCTCGGCCTTGGGGTCCTTGCGCTCGCCACGCGGGGCGCGCGGTTCACGCGGCTGGCGCGGTTCACGGCCTTCACGACCCTCGCGCGGCTCGCGGCCTTCACGCGGTTCGCGGGGCTCACGGGCTTCACGCGGCTCGTTGCGGCGGGCTTCCTTTGGTTCCTGGCCTTCGCGGGCTTCGCGCGGCTCACGAGCCTCGCGCACCTCACGGCCTTCACGCGGTTCGCGGCCTTCCTTCGGTTCGCGTGGACCACGCGGTGCACGTGCTTGCTTGGCTTCAGCGGCGTCGCCGGTCTTCAGTTCGACGGCGGCCGGGCCACGGGGTGCACGCTGCTCTGCATTGCGCTCGCCACGTTCGGCGCGCTCGCCACGCTCACCGCGTTCACCACGGTTGCGGTTGCGGCCATTGCGGTCGCCGCCACGGCCATTGCGATCACCTTCGCGCTTGGCCGGAGCCTTGGCCTCGACCGGGGCCGGCACTTCCACCGGAGCAACCGGCTTCTTGCGGAAGAAGGCGAAGATCTTGCCCAGCAGGCCCGATTCCGGGGCCAGGGTCGGCGGCGGCACGGGGGCAGCCACCGGTTCCGGCGCCTTGCGTTCGACGATCGGGGCCGGCTGGTCGGGGGTGATGCCCTTGACCACGGCTTCCTGGCGCGGACGTTCTTCTTCCTTCTGGCGCTTGCTGTAGCCGATGTCGGTATCGGCTTGCTCGGCCATGGTGTAGCTGGCTTGGCCCTCGTCCAGGCGCGGATCGTCGTGCTTGATCCGTTCCATCTTGTAGTGCGGGGTTTCCAGGTGCTTGTTGGGGATCATGATGACGGTGACGCGATGGCGCGTCTCGATCTTCAGGATTTCGCCCCGTTTTTCATTGAGCAGGAAGGCGGCTACGTCCACCGGCGCTTGCACGTGGATGGCGGCTGAATTTTCCTTCATCGCCTCTTCCTGGATGATGCGCAGCACCTGCAGGGCGGAGGATTCGGTATCGCGGATGTGGCCGGTGCCGTTGCAACGCGGGCAGGTCACGTGGCTGCCTTCGGACAGCGACGGACGCAGGCGCTGGCGCGACAGTTCCATCAGGCCGAAGCGGGAGATCTTGCCCATCTGAACGCGGGCGCGGTCGTGGTGCAGGGCGTCCTTGAGACGGCCTTCCACTTCGCGCTGGTTCTTGGAGTTCTCCATGTCGATGAAGTCGATCACGATCAGGCCGCCCAGGTCGCGCAGGCGCAACTGGCGGGCCACTTCATCGGCGGCTTCGAGGTTGGTGTTGAAGGCGGTGGTCTCGATGTCGCTGCCACGGGTGGCGCGCGCCGAGTTCACGTCCACCGACACCAGGGCTTCGGTGTGGTCGATGACGATGGCGCCGCCGGAAGGCAGCGGGACCGTACGCGAGTAGGCGGTCTCGATCTGGTGTTCGATCTGGAAGCGCGAGAACAGCGGCACGTCGTCGCGGTAGCGCTTGACGCGATGGACCATGTCCGGCATCACGTGGGCCATGAACTGCTGGGCCTGGTCGTGGATGTCGTCGGTATCGATCAGGATTTCGCCGATGTCGGGCTGGAAGTAGTCGCGGATGGCGCGGATGACCAGTGACGATTCCTGGTAGATCAGGAAGGCGCCCGAGCCGGTCTGGCCGGCGCCTTCGATGGCGCGCCAGAGTTGCATCAGGTAGTTCAGGTCCCACTGCAGTTCATCGACGTTGCGGCCGATGCCGGCGGTGCGGGCGATGACGGACATGCCGTTGGGCAGGTCCAGCTTGTCCATGGTTTCGCGCAGTTCCTGGCGGTCTTCGCCTTCGACACGGCGCGACACGCCGCCACCGCGCGGGTTGTTGGGCATGAGCACCAGGTAGCGGCCGGCCAGGGAGATGAACGAGGTCAGGGCCGCGCCCTTGTTGCCGCGTTCTTCCTTCTCGACCTGGACGATGATTTCCTGGCCTTCGCGCAGCGCTTCCTTGATGCTGGCGTTGCGGACGTCAATGCCTTCCTTGAAATAAGTGCGGGCCACTTCCTTGAAGGGCAGGAAGCCGTGGCGTTCTTCGCCGTAGTTGACGAAGCAGGCTTCCAGCGAGGGCTCGATGCGGGTGATGACGCCCTTGTAGATGTTGGACTTGCGCTGCTCGCGTCCGGTGGTTTCGATGTCGATGTCGATCAGTTTCTGACCGTCAACGATCGCTACGCGCAGTTCTTCCTGCTGCGTGGCGTTGAACAACATACGTTTCATGTTTTCACTCCGGGATCCGAAGATCCTTCAAATGGCCCGTCCGTATGTGGTAGCGGGCCAAAAGTACAGGGGATGTACGCGAGAACGAAGTGATTGGGGAGGGAATTGCCTTGATTGTGTGAGTGCGCCTTAGCGGGCGCTCCAGCACAAGGGGGCGCGGATGCGGCAGACGGGAACGCCGGGCAGCACCGTATCCGCGCCGCGCGCTCCGCCATAGGCGGTCGCGCAGGCAACTGCGGACGGTAAGCTGGTCTGTGGAGCCAAACGTAACATGGTGATGGGTTGGCGACGGCGATCGGGTTCTGTTGCATCAACCGGCAAGCTTCGCGATGCTTCGGCCAGGACTGCGGCATGGCCCGGGCAATGCGCTGCAAGAGGGGCGGGCGGATGAGCCTGCCGCCGGTTGCGCTGCAAGATACTGCTTTGCCGGGGGGCTGTGCGCTGCGGACCTGAACCGGAACACCGGATGCGAGTCTTGCCAGACTTTTATCCTGATGATCCAAACAATTCTGTTCCACTTCCAGGCGCGCTGTCCGATTGCAACTGCGGTGCAAACTGGAATCGCGCAGGGAAGGTGCGTACTCGTTTCGAGGCCTTTACGTGGACCAGGCAAGCGGCATGATCGGCTGTATTGTCAACCGTTGCAGCGCTTTTATTGCGTCTGCGATGCCGCGCGTCGTGGTTTTCGGGGCCCCCTCCGTCTATTTTGCAAATGAGCGAGGCTGACGAAGTCTCCTCTTGTGTAGAATGTTCCTTTTTATTCTACTGACGCTGATTTTTTGTTCAGCGTCGAACGATTATATATTCAAAATGAAGGACTTAGCGAGATTTTCTAGGGGGGCTTCTGAAAGCGCCGCAGCCGCGCCCGCCTCCCGGAGCGAAGCCGCCTCGCAGAACCTTCCCCAGGTGCAGTTGCTGACCATTTCCGACGAAGAAGCCGGGCAGCGGATTGACAATTTCCTGCTGCGTATCTGCAAGGGTGTTCCCAAGAGCCATATCTACCGTGTCCTGCGTTCGGGCGAGGTGCGCGTCAACAAGGGCCGCATCGACCAGACCTATCGCCTGGCCGAAGGGGATGTGGTGCGCGTGCCGCCAATACGAGTTGCCGAAAAACAAGAACAGGTGGTTCCGGGCGCGGAATTCCGCATCCTGCTGGAAGACAGCCACATGCTGGTCATCGACAAGCCGGCCGGCGTGGCCGTGCACGGCGGCTCGGGCGTGAGCTATGGCGTGATCGAACAGCTGCGTGCCGCGCGTCCGCAGGCCAAGTTCCTGGAACTGGTGCACCGCCTGGACCGCGATACCTCGGGCGTGCTGCTGATCGCCAAGAAGCGTTCGGCCCTGACCAACCTGCACGACCAGATGCGCGAAGGCACCACCGACAAGCGGTATTTCACGCTGGTGCAGGGCGACTGGAAGAATGCCCGCCAGCACGTGAAGTTGCCGCTCTTCAAGTACAGCACCCCGGACGGCGAGCGCCGGGTGCGGGTGCAGGCCGATGGCCAGGCTTCGCACACCATTTTTTCGCTCTTGCGCCGCTTCGGTGAGTTTGCCCTGCTGGAAGCTGAACTCAAGACCGGCCGCACCCATCAGATCCGGGTGCACCTGTCTTCCAGCGGTTTCCCCATCGTGGGCGATGACAAGTACGGCGATTTCACCCTCAACAAGTCGCTGCAGAAGGCCGATGGCAATCGCGTGGCCTTCAAGCGCATGTTCCTGCATGCCTGGCGCATCAGTTTCCGCCATCCGGAAAGCGGCGAGACCGTCACCCTCAAGGCCGGCCTGCCCGAGGAGTGCGCGCGCTTCCTGCGCAGCCTCGAAGGCGGTGCCGAGGGCGACCTGCTGCCTCACAACATGCTGGCCGGAACCGAAGAGTGAAGGGATACACGCAGACGGCCGGGATGTGATACTTTCTGCCCGGCATTAACAGAAACGCATGCTCATCTGGCAATTGCCACAATGGCAACCGAGCCGGAAGCATGCCAGCGGAAAGAGCTCAGCACATGGCAAGAAAGCAATTTGACCTGATCGTCTTCGACTGGGACGGCACCCTGATGGACAGCACCTCGACCATCGTGCGCTGCATCCAGGCGGCTGCGCGCGACCTGGGGCTGCCCATTCCCGACAAGAGCGCGGCCTCCTACGTGATCGGCCTGGGCTTGCAGGATGCGATGCAGGCCGCCATTCCGGATGTGGACCCGAAGTACTATCCGCGCATCGTGGAGCGCTATCGCCATCACTATCTCGGCCAGGACAAGGACCTCACGCTCTTCGAGGGCGTGCCCGAGATGCTGGCCGACCTGTCGCAGCAGGGCTATTTCCTGGCCGTGGCCACCGGCAAGAGCCGGGTCGGGCTGAACCGGGCCATGAACAGTACCGGCCTGCTCTCCAAGTTCGATGCCACGCGCTGCGCCGATGAAACCTTCTCCAAGCCGCATCCGGCCATGCTGCAGGAACTGACCCGCGAACTGGGCCAGGACATGCACCGTACCGTCATGATCGGCGACACCACCCACGACCTGCAGATGGCCATCAACGCCGGAGCCAAGGGGGTGGCGGTGGAGTTCGGCGCGCATCCGCCACAGCAGTTGCAGACCCTGGCGCCTCTTTATTCAGCCCGCTCCATCCGCGAGCTGCATCAATGGCTCAATGACCACGCCTGAGGCGGCTTGCCATGACGACGCCTGAAGAAATCTTCATTTGCCCCTCAAGCGCCCTCCAGGAGGGCGGTCTGGGCAAGCGCTTCCCGGTGCAGGTGCATGGGGATGAGACCACCGGCTTCGTGGTGCGCTATGGCGGCGTGGTCTATGGCTATCTGAATCGCTGCGCCCACGTGCCCATTGAACTGGATTGGGCCGAGGGCGAATTCTTTGAATCCAGCGGCCTGTATCTCATGTGCGCAACACATGGCGCGGTTTATGCGCCCGATACCGGAAAATGCGCAGGCGGGCCTTGTACCGGCGCGTATTTGCGTAAGATCATGGCGGTGGAACGCGACGGCCAGGTGTTCTGGCGTCCGGATGACATCGTCCAGCCCGTCGAGGCATGAGCTTCGCGGAAAAAACCAGTGCAGCGCGATGGCGCTGCCCAGAGTGAGCCTATGAGCAACAACGAATCTGACAACCCGCAAGACCGCCCCCCTCAGTCTTCCTCGTCTTCCCCGGCCTCCCCGCCGCCTGCTGCACCGTCTTCTTCCATCCCCGCCAGCGTGCGCGAGGACAAGAAGAGCGGCTGGGAGCGCGACGTCCTGGAAAAGCTGGCCCTGTTCGCCGTCAAGGAACAGCGCGCCCGCCGCCGCTGGGGCATCTTCTTCCGCATCGCCATCCTGGTGGTGATCGTGCTGGGCGGCTGGATGGCCTTCACCTACAACAAGATCGAGAGCGAGCCGCTGGGCACCCATACTGCGCTGGTCGAGATTCGCGGCACCATCGAATCCGAAGGGCAGGGCTCGGCCGGCGTGGTCATTCCGGCGCTCGACAAAGCCTTTGCGGCCAGCGACTCGGTGGGCGTGATCCTGAAGATCAACAGCCCCGGCGGCAGCCCCGTGCAGGCCGGCATGATCAACGACGAGATCACCCGCCTGCGCAAGGCCTATCCCAAGAAGCCGATCTACGTGGTGGTGGAAGAGATGTGCGCTTCCGGCGGCTATTACATCGCCGTGGCGGCTGACAAGATCTACGTCAACAAGGCCAGCCTGATCGGTTCGGTGGGCGTGCTGATGGATGGTTTCGGCTTCACCGGCCTGATGGACAAGCTGGGCGTGGAGCGCCGCCTGCTGACGGCGGGCGAGAACAAGAGCTTCCTCGATCCCTTCAGCCCGCAGAGCCCCAAGCAGCGTGAATACGCGCAATCGATGCTGCAGGAGATCCATCAGCAGTTCATCGAAGTGGTGCGCCAGGGCCGTGGCACGCGCCTGAAGGAAACCCCGGATACCTTCTCGGGCCTGGTGTGGACCGGTTCCAAGGCCGTCGAACTGGGCTTGGCCGATGGCTATGGCACGGTCGACAGCGTGGCGCGTGATGTGATCAAGGCCGAGGATGTGGTGGACTACACCCAGACCGAGAATCTCTCAGAACGCGTGCTCAAGAAATTCGGTGTGGCCTTCGGTGCGGGCTTTGCCAAGACCCTGATGTCGGCGCCGTTGTCGCAGTTGCGCTGAGCGAATCCACAGCTTCCAAGCAAAAGGCCGGTTGCTGATGCAACCGGCCTTTGTTTTTTTGTGATGCCTATTCCGCCAGCAGCAGGAACACCGTCGGCTTCTTGTGGAAGTCCGGCGCCTTGTTGGCAGCCAGGGCGGCCTTCCATTGCGCGGCGGTCTGCGTGCGTACCGTTTCGGTGGGCAGCGAAAGATCGGTCGCCACGCAGATCAGCGTGCCCGGCTGGCAGGACTGCGCCAGCGCTTCCAGCATGGCACCGTTGCGATAGGGCGTTTCGATCAGCAGCTGGGTCTGCTTCTCCTTGCGGGAGCGGTCTTCCAGCTGGCGGATGCGCTTGCTGCGTGCCTCGGCGTCGGTGGGCAGGTAGCCGTTGAAGGCGAAGCTCTGGCCGTTCAGTCCGCTGGCCATCACCGCCAGCAGCAGGGACGACGGTCCGACCAGCGGCCTCACCTGGATGCCATGCTGATGCGCCAGGCGCACCAGGTTGGCACCGGGGTCGGCCACGGCCGGCACACCGGCTTCCGAGATCAGTCCACCGTCGCGGCCTTCCAGCAGCGGTGCCAGCAAGGCGGGCAGGGCGGCGGGAGGCGTGTTGACGTTCAGTTCGCTGATCTGGATTTCCTGGATGGGCTTGGCCAGTGCGGTGCTGCTGCCCAGAAGCTTGAGGAAGGCGCGTGTGGTCTTGGCGTTCTCGGCCACGAAATAATCCAGGCGCGCCGCGATGGCCTGCACCTGGCGCGGGATGATGGACTCCAGCGGATGCAATGCGTCAGTGTCGGCGGGAAGCTCGGTCGTTCCCAGCGTGTTGGGAACCAGGTAAAGAATGCCGGGCATGGAAGGGAAAATGGGATAAATTGTATAAAATAATATGTGCAACGCAGCACGACGTCGCTGAGCCGCCATTCTACAGGGTGCAGGCTGTCATCAAAGTGTAATGCGCGCCCATTATCTTGTCGTCATGGAGACAGGATGCGGTTTAAATTATTTAGCAATTGTTTCGGGCGGATTCGCCCGGAGCCGTCGCGAAAGGAAATGCATGTTTGCTGCGGTAGATCTCGGTTCCAACAGTTTTCGCTTGCACATCGGCAAGTATGAGGACGACAGCATACGCGTCATCAAGAGCGCGCGTGACCCCATCCGCCTGGCCGCGGGCATCGACAAGAGCGGCAACCTCACGCCGCAGGCCTGTCAGAGCGCGATCGATTCGCTGACTCGTTTTCGCGCGGTCCTGCGTGACTATCCGCTGACCGCCGTACGGGTGGTGGCCACCAATACCTTGCGCGTGGCCAGGAATGCCGCCGAGTTGCTGCCGGAACTGGAGCGCGCCATCGGTTATCCGGTCGAAATCATTTCCGGCGAGGAAGAAGGGCGCCTGATCTATATGGGCGTGGCCGGCGTGCTCGCCGATGCCGGTGAAGAACGCATGGTCATCGACATCGGTGGCGGTTCTACCGAAGTCATCCGCGGCCTGGGTGAGCATATCCGCCACGTCGAATCCTTCGGCATCGGTACCGTGAACCAGAGCCTGGCCTTCTTCCCCGATGGGGCGATCACGGCAGCGGCCTTTGAGCGCGCCATCATTTCTGCGCGTTCGCATGTGGAAGATGCGGTGCATCTGTTCAGCTTCGATGCGGCCAGCGTCAATGTCTATGGCTCGTCCGGCACCATGCGTGCCATCGCCGATACCATCCGCCGCAACAACATGGGTGATGGTCGCATCACGCTGCCCAGCCTGGCCGATCTGATGCAGCGCCTGATCGATTTCGGCCACGTCAGCCAGATTTCGCTGGACGGCATGAAGCCGGACCGCGCCGGCGTCATCATGGGCGGGCTCGCGGTGCTGATCGGTTTCATGCAGGAATTCGGCATCGAGGTCATCACGCCGGTGGAAGCCGGTCTGCGCATGGGCGTGATGTGGGACCTGCAGTTGCGCGCTACCAAGGCCGACCGCCGCGACCGTTCGGTGGAAGAATTCGCCCGCCGCTTCCATGTCGATGCAGCACGCGCTCATGGCGTGGCCGATACGGCGCTGGGCTTTTTCGAGAGTTTGAAACCGGCCACCGATTCGTATGTGCGCTATCTCTACTGGAGCGCATTGCTGCACGAGACCGGCCTGGTGGTCTCGCCGACCGGATATCACAAGCATTCGGCGTACATGATCGCCAATGCCGACTTGCCCGGTTTCACCACGCGCGAGCAGCGGCTGATGAGCACGCTCATCCTCGGGCAGAAGGGCAACCTGAAGAAGATCAGCGAGATGCTGGCCGATGTCGATTTCGCCAAGGCAGTGTTGGCCTTGCGGCTGGCGGTGATGTTCCGCCATGCGCACATCACGCTGGACCTGGAGAAGGTGCGGGTCAAGCTCAAGAGCCGCATCGACCTGGAGATCCGCCGCGATTACATCAAGGAGCATCCGAGCATTTCCTTCTGGTTCCAGAAGGAACAGGAATGGTGGGCCGGCATCGGTGTGGACTTTGCGGTCAAGCTCATCTGATTTCTTCATTTCGTCCCTGAGACGCCCTTGCCGAGCGGCTGCCGGCAAGGGCGTTTTTCATTGCGGGCAGCGTGATGTGCATGCGCGCAGATGATAATGCTTCTTGTTTGTGATATAGTCGCCAGCGGTCTATGAACCGCACTGCCATGGCGTTAGCGCCATGCGCCCACAACGAGGTGATCCCGAGATCGCCCACTGCGACAGCCAAGTCCCATATTCCAGGACCGCCTTCCGCGCCAAAAGAAAACGCCGTTCTCTCGACGGCGGTCGTTTACTCTTTTTGAAAAGGATGGTCCATGTTCCACCGTCAACTCGCCGTCGGCGCCGTGCTGGCTGCCATTGCCGCTTCCAGCTTCGCGCAGGAGAAGGTCATCAATCTCTATTCGGCGCGCCACTACCAGACTGACGAAGCCCTCTATGCCGATTTCACCAAGGCCACCGGCATCAAGATCAACCGTGTCGACGGTGACGATGCCGGCATCCTTGCACGCCTCAAGAGCGAAGGCGCTTCCAGCCCGGCCGACGTGATCCTGCTGGTGGATGCGGCCCGCTTGTGGAAGGCGCAGAGCGAGGGTCTGTTCCAGCCGGTCAAGTCCAAGCTGCTTGATGAGCGTATCCCCGCCAACCTGCACAGCAAGGAAGGCAGCGAGGGGACGCAGTGGTTCGGCTTCTCCACCCGTGCCCGCGTGATCGTCTACAACAAGGCCAGCGTCAAGCCGGAAGACGTGGATACCTATGAAGCCCTGGGTGACCCGAAGAACAAGGGCAAGCTGTGTACCCGCAGCGGTTCGCACCCTTACAACGTGTCGCTGTTCGGCGCATTGCTGGAACATGACGGCGCGGCCAAGACCGAAGCCATTCTGAAGGGCATGGTCGCCAACCAGGCGCGCCAGCCTGTTGGTGGCGATACCGACCAGATCAAGGCAGTCGGTTCGGGTGAGTGCGGCGTGGCCATTTCCAATTCTTATTACGTGGCGCGCCTGCTGCGTTCCACCAAGCCGGAAGATGTGGCGCTGATGGAAAAGGTTGGCATTGTCTGGCCCAACCAGAAGAGCTACGGTGCGCACGTCAACATCGCCGGGGGCGGTGTGGCCAAGAACGCGCCCCACAAGGCTGAAGCCGTGCAGTTCCTGGAGTACCTGGCCAGCGATTCGGCGCAGCGTTACTTCGCTGAAGGCAATAACGAGTGGCCCGCCGTCAAGAACGTGAAGACCGAGAATCCGGCACTGGTGAAGATGGGTCCGTTCAAGGCCGAAGTCATCAATGTGGGTGCGGTCGGTGCCAACCAGCAGAAGGTGTTGCAGATGCTGGATCGCGTTGGCTATAAATAATTAAAAGGATTTAAAAGGATTTAAAGGATTTAAACAATTTAAATCGTTTATATTTTTTTGATGAGGCCGGCCCGTGCTATGTGCGGACCGGTTTTTTTTTATGTCTGCGAGAGGAGGGCGAATCAGCGCGGCGCATCCCGGAAAGGATTGTGCTCATTCAGCTCCGAGATATAGCCATCGATGCCATTGCTTTCACGCGAGAGGAAATGTTCCACCGCATCATAGAACCCCGGATGCGCCAGCCAGTGCGCCGACCAGGTCTTCTGCGGCAGGAAGCCGCGCGCCATCTTGTGCTCGCCCTGAGCACCGCCTTCGAACCAGGTGATCTTCTCGGCGATGCAAAATTCCAGCGGCTGGTAATACGCCGTCTCGAAATGCAGGCAGGGGACGTGTTCCAGCGCGCCCCAGTAGCGGCCGTAGAGCGTGTCGGCGTCATACACCGTCAGGGATGATGCGATCGGCTCATCCCCCCGCAGCGCCACCGTCAGCAGCAGGTGCTGCGGCATGGTTTCACCGATGCGGCGGAAGAAATCCAGATTCAGGTAAGGCGTGGAGTAGTGCGCTGCATAGGTGTGCCGATAGCAGCGGTTGAAGAAACGCCAGTGCGCCTCCGTGATCTCGGCCCCGCGCAGCCAGACGAAACGCACCCCTTGCTCGGCCACCTTGCGCCGTTCGGCCAGGATGTTCTTGCGCTTCTTGCGGTCCAGCGTATCGACGAATTCCGAAAAATTGCCATACCCTTCATTGTGCCAATGGAACTGCACCCCGCTGCGCAGCAGGTATCCCGCGTCAGCCAGCTGCTGCGCCTGTTCCGGCGGGGGATAGAGGATGTGCGTGGAGGAAACTTCATTTCGCTCCTGCAGCGCCCGTAGCGCGGCCACCAGCGCGCCGCGTGAGGTCTCGTCGACAGCCATCAAACGTGCACCGCGCACCGGCGTGAAAGGAATGGCCGAGAGCAGCTTGGGGTAGTACTCCACGCCATGCCGCTGGTAAGCCTCGGCCCAGGCCCAGTCGAAGACGTATTCGCCATACGAGTGAAACTTGCGGTACAGGGGCAGGGCGGCCACCAGTTGCTCTTGCTGGCCCTCGCCCTGCCACAGCGTCAGGTAATGCGGCTCCCAGCCGGACTCGGGACTGGCGCTGCCGCTCTCATGAAGCGCGTGCAGGAAGGCGTACGAAAGGAAGGGATTGCCCTCGGCCTGGGCGGCCACCAGCGCATCCCAGCGGGCCGGGCCGATCTCGGCCAGAGAAGAAACGATTCGCGTGCGATAATCCATGGACTGCGAGTGACCTGCGAAAGTTGGCGCGGCCCTCGGCCCCGCTGGAACAGGCATTCTACGCAAAATGAACAGAACGCGTCGCCGCCATGGCGAAGAGCACGGAGTCCAACACACGCTATGCCTAGCCCCTTCTTCAATCTCTACAACCACGGTTTCGCCCGCGTCGCCGTGGCAGTGCCGGACTGCAAGGTGGCCGATCCCGGCTTCAACGCCGAGCGCACCATCGCCCTGGCCGAACAGGCCGCCGCCCGTGGCGCGGCCCTGGTTTCCTTCCCCGAACTGGGCCTGTCGGCCTCCAGCTGCGAAGACCTGTTCCAGCAACGCGCCTTGCTGGAGGCTTCCCTGCAGGCCCTGCAATCGGTGCTGCAAGCTTCCCTGCGCATCGCCCCGGCCCTCATCGTCGGCCTGCCGCTGAAGGTCGATCACCAGCTCTACAACTGCGCGGTGGTCGTGCATGCCGGCCGCATCCTGGGCGTGGTGCCCAAGAGCTACCTGCCCAACTACAGCGAATTCTACGAGGCGCGCCAGTTCAGCAGCGCCGATTGCGCCGTCACCCGCCGCACCCGCCTGCTGGGCCAGGACGTGGACTTCGGCAGCCATCTGCTGTTCGAGATCGGCAATATCCCTGACTTCCGTTTCCATATCGAGATCTGCGAAGACGTGTGGGTGCCGATCCCGCCGTCTTCCTTCGCCGCGCTGGCCGGTGCCACCGTGCTGGTGAACCTGTCGGCCTCCAACATCGTGGTCGGCAAGTCGGGTTACCGCCATCAGCTGGTGTCGCAGCAATCGGCGCGCTGCCTGGCGGCCTATCTGTATTCGTCGGCAGGCAATGGCGAGTCCACCACCGACCTGGCCTGGGATGGCCAAGCCCTCATCTGCGAGAACGGTGAACTGCTGGCCGAGTCCGAGCGCTTCGCCGAAGGCGGTCACGTGATCTATGCCGACATCGACCTGGAACGCCTCTCGCGCGAGCGCTTCCACCAGACCACGTTTGGCCAGTCGGTGCGCCGCCATGCGGATGAAGTGCGCCGCTTTGAAGTGGTGCGCTTCGACGTGCAGGTGCCGCAAGACCAGGACCTGCCGCTGCAGCGCCGGGTCGCGCGCTTCCCCTATGTGCCGGCCAACGCCGAACAGCGCGAACTGCGCTGCCGCGAGGTCTACAACATCCAGGTGCAGGCACTGGTGCAGCGCCTGTCGTCCTCCAACATCAAGAAGGTCGTCATCGGTGTCTCCGGCGGCCTCGATTCGACGCACGCCCTGCTGGTCTGCGCCAAGGCCATGGACAAGCTGGGCCTGCCACGCGCCAATATCCTGGCCTATACCATGCCGGGCTTCGCCACCAGCAGCCGCACGCTGGTGCAGGCGCATCAGCTGATGGCGCAGGTGGGGTGTTCGGCGCAGGAGATCGATATCCGCCCCAGCTGCGAACAGATGTTGAAGGACCTGGATCACCCGTATTCACGCGGCGAGCCGGTCTATGACATCACCTTCGAAAACGTGCAGGCCGGCGAGCGCACCAATCACCTGTTCCGCCTGGCCAATCATCACGGTGCCATCGTCATCGGTACCGGCGACTTGTCCGAGCTGGCGCTGGGCTGGTGTACTTATGGCGTGGGCGACCACATGTCGCACTACAACGTCAACGCCAGCGTACCCAAGACCCTCATCACGCACCTGGTGCGCTGGGTGGCCGAATCCGGTTCGCTGGAACTGAAACAGCCGGAGGTGCTGATCCACATCCTCGAAACCGAAATCAGTCCTGAGCTGGTGCCGGGCGCCTCCGACGGCGAACCGGGCCAGCGCACGCAGGATTTCATCGGCCCTTACGAGCTGCAGGATTTCAATCTCTACTACATCCTGCGCTACGGCTTCACGCCGGCGAAGGTGGCCTTCCTGGCGCACAGCGCCTGGCAGGACCGCAGCATCGGCCACTGGCCGGATGGCCTGCACGGGGCGCGCAACCAGTACACCTTGCCGCAGATCAAGAAAAACCTGGGCATCTTCGTCTATCGCTTCTTCAAGACCAGCCAGTTCAAGCGCTCCTGCGTGCCCAATGCCCCCAAGGTCGGTTCGGGCGGCTCGCTCTCGCCGCGTGGCGACTGGCGCGCGCCCAGCGATGGCGAGGCCACGGTCTGGCTGCAGGATCTGGACCGCATTCCCGATCTGGAGGCCTGAAAATCGGCTTTTTATGGCCCGGCGGGTTCAAGAAGGTTGAAAGCCGGGCACGCCTGATTGACAATGTGCAAGTGGGCAGGGCGCCACGGTCTTGCCAGTAAAATAAGAACAAAGGTTGTATTCGCTATTCAATAGATCGTTGAGATCGTTTCTTTACGACATACCAAGAGAGGAATTGCCATGAAACAAGTGACCGCCATCATCAAACCGTTCAAGCTGGACGAGGTGCGTGAATCCCTCGCCGAAGTCGGCGTCACGGGCCTGACGGTCACCGAAGTGAAGGGCTTCGGACGCCAGAAGGGCCACACCGAACTCTATCGCGGTGCCGAATACGTGGTCGACTTCCTGCCCAAGGTCAAGATCGAGGTCGTGGTGGACGACAAGGTGGTCGAGCAGGCCGTGGACGCCATCATCAAGGCCGCCCGCACCGGCAAGATCGGCGACGGCAAGATCTTCGTGCAGGAAGTGGAGCAGGTGATCCGTATCCGTACCGGCGAAACCGGCCCGGATGCCGTCTGATCCACAGATCTCCGCGCATTGCGAAAGACCGGCCACTGGCCGGTTTTTTTACGTCCGCAGAAAAGCGCTCAGGGTGTGGCAGGCTGTTGCTGCACGCTGTCCCAGACTGCGCCAGATTGACACAGCGTGACAATGGCGCTGGCGCAAGAGCCGCTTGCAGAGCGGGTTTGCAGGCTGGCATGCGATTTGCCATCTTGAAAGGTGAACGTCCGCTGCGGCCATGATCGTAGCGGGATTTCAACCATAACCCGAACGGAGACGACATGAACCTGGCAGACATCAGCAAACTCGGCGTACGCGATCCCTTCAAGCAACGTTACGACAACTTCATCGGTGGCAAATTCGTGCCGCCGGTCAAGGGCGAATACTTCGAGAACATCAGCCCGGTGATCGGCCGCGCCTTCTGTGAAGTGGCGCGCTCCAGCGCCGAAGACGTGGAACTGGCGCTGGACGCCGCCCACGCCGCCAAGAAGAGCTGGGGCAAGACTTCCCCCGCCGAGCGCGCCAACATGCTGCTCAAGATCGCCGACCGCATGGAAGCCAACCTCGAATTGCTGGCCACCGCCGAAACCCTGGACAACGGCAAGCCCATCCGCGAAACCATGGCCGCCGACATCCCGCTGGCCATCGACCACTTCCGCTATTTCGCCGCCGCCGTGCGCACCCAGGAAGGCAGCATCTGCACCATCGACAGCGACACCTACGCCTATCACTTCCATGAGCCGCTGGGCGTGGTCGGCCAGATCATCCCGTGGAACTTCCCCATCCTGATGGCGGTGTGGAAGCTGGCCCCGGCGCTGGCCGCCGGCAACTGCGTGGTGTTGAAACCAGCCGAGCAGACGCCCGCTTCCATCATGGTCCTGATCGAACTGATCGCCGACCTGATCCCGCCGGGCGTGGTCAACATCGTGCAGGGCTTCGGCGTGGAAGCCGGCAAGCCGCTGGCCTCCAACAAGCGCATCGCCAAGATCGCCTTCACCGGCGAGACCACCACCGGCCGTCTGATCATGCAGTACGCTTCGCAGAACCTGATTCCGGTGACCCTGGAGCTGGGCGGCAAGTCGCCCAACATCTTCTTCGCCGACGTGCTGGACAAGGACGACGAATTCTTCGACAAGGCCCTGGAAGGCTTCGCCATGTTTGCGTTGAACCAGGGCGAGGTCTGCACCTGCCCCTCGCGCGTGCTGGTGCAGGAATCGATCTATGACCGTTTCATCGAACGTGCCTTGAAGCGCGTGGCCGCCATCAAGCAGGGCAACCCGCTGGACAAGAGCACCATGATCGGTGCGCAGGCCTCGCAGGAGCAGCTGGAAAAAATCCTCTCCTACATCGACATCGGCAAGCAGGAAGGCGCCAAGGTGCTGGCCGGCGGCGGACGTGAAGAACTGGGCGGCGACCTGGCCACTGGCTACTACGTCAAGCCGACCGTCTTCCAGGGCAACAACAAGATGCGGATCTTCCAGGAAGAAATCTTCGGGCCCGTGGTCTCGGTGACCACCTTCAAGGATGAGGAAGAAGCCCTGTCTATCGCCAACGATACCCTGTACGGCCTGGGCGCGGGCCTGTGGACCCGCGATGGCACGCGCGCCTTCCGCATGGGCCGGGAGATCCAGGCCGGCCGCGTGTGGACCAACTGCTATCACCTGTATCCGGCGCATGCGGCCTTCGGTGGCTACAAGCAGTCCGGCATCGGCCGCGAGAACCACAAGATGATGCTGGACCACTACCAGCAGACCAAGAACCTGCTGGTCAGCTACAGCCCCAAGGCGCTGGGCTTCTTCTGATCACGTAATTTCGTTTGACTCCTTGCAGCAAGGCAGCTTCGGCACCGGTCCGCAACTCTCGCGGCCGGTGCCGCTTTTATTGGCAAATCCAGACTCAACAGGAGAGCGGCGAATGAATGCATTGCCCAGGGTGACGGCCACCGAGGCCACGGTGGAGTTGCTGCGCCAGTTGAAGGCGCGGCATGGCGAGCTGATCTTTTTTCAATCCGGGGGCTGCTGCGATGGCAGTGCGCCGATGTGCTATCCGGCCGGTGACTTTACGCTGGGCGATACCGACGTTCATCTCGGGGAGATCGATGGCGTGCCGTTCTACATCGGCGCCGATCAGTTCGAATACTGGAAACACACGCAACTGATCATCGACGTGGTCAGCGGCAACGGCGGCATGTTCTCGCTGGAGAACGGCAGCGGCAAGCGCTTCCTGACGCGCTCGCGGCTGTTTTCCGATGAGGAATATGACGCGCTTGCCCCGCTCAGTGCCCGCGTGACTTGAAGCGGCGATAGAGCGTATTGCGCGACACCCCCAGCGCCTTGGCGGCAGCGCTGACGTTGCCGTCATGGGTGCGCAGGGCGCGCTCGATGGCGGCCCATTCGCTGTCGTGCATGGACAGCGGCTTTTCGTCCGTTTCTTCATGCGCTGCCGGGGCAGGCATGCCGCAAGCCGCCTGCAGCGGCACTGCCTCGTCCAGAAAGTCATCTGGCAGGTGTTCCACCCCTATCCAGGCCTCGCCATCGGCCATGGCCAGGGCGGTGCGGATCAGGTTGGACAGTTGCCGCAGGTTGCCCGGCCAGCGGCTGGATTGCAGCAACGCCAGGGCCGTGGCATCGAAGCGCGGCGCGTGGCGGCCACCTTCCTGTTCCAGGATGCGGTCGATCAGAGCGCCCAGGTCGCTGCGCTCGCGCAAGGCAGGCAGCTTTACCTGCAAACCGTTGATGCGGTAGTACAGGTCTTCACGGAAGGCATGGCGCGCGGCCATCTCGCGCAAGGGTTGATTGGTGGCGCATACCAGAGCGAAGTCCACCGGAATCACACGCTGGCTGCCCAGCGGCGTCACCGCACGTTCCTGCAGCACGCGCAGCAGGCGGCCCTGCAGGGCCAGCGGCATGTCGCCGATTTCATCGAGGAAGAGGGTGCCGCCCTGGGCTTGCGCGATCTTGCCCAGCGCGCCCTTGCGGCGGGCACCGGTGAAGGCGCCGTCTTCATAACCGAAGAGTTCGGCCTCGATCAGGTTCTCGGGAATGGCCGAGCAATTCACTGCCACAAAGGGGGCAGCGCCGCCCCGGGTTTGCGTGGCGTGGAAGCGCGCGCTTTCGCGGTGGATGGCCTGGGCCAGCCACTCCTTGCCGGTGCCGGTTTCGCCGGTGATGAGGACCGGGATGTCACGATCGATCACCTTGCGCAACTTGGCGATGATGGCGCTCATGCGGGCGTCCCCGGTATCGAGCGCTTGCAGCCCGCCACGCGGCTGGCCCGGATGGGGGCGGGCAGGCGGGGCGTGGCGCGCGGCCGGACTGGCGGGCAGTACTTCCGGGGCCTCGATCACGGCTTCGCGCGCATTCTGGAAATGCTGGTCGCGCAGCCGCAGTTCGGCGCGGCCATGGATGCGGATGCCGTTGTGCAGGCACAGCTCCAGCAAGCCCGACGCCGCCTTGCGATGGTGTTCGAACAGCAGCGACAGCGGCACCCCGAAGAGCGACGCAAAGGTATGCGACTGCAGCGCCGAGAGTGTCAGCCCCAGCTGGAACTGCGCACTGCGATTGGCCGCCAGGAAACGCCCGCCCGGTGTGAAGCTGACGATGCCTTCGACCAGCGTGCCCACGAATTCGGCGCGGCTGTGGAAGTGCAGGGTGATGCAATCGGGGAAGCTGCCGGCCAGCAGGTGGTTTTCGATCATCTGGGCGGACATGCGCACCAGGGCCATGGTGTGCTTGTGAAAGCTGCCGCATTCGCCCGAGACATCCAGCACACCCAGGACCTGGCCGCGATGGTCGAAGATCGGGGCGGCCGAACAGGTCAGGAAGCGGTTGGCATCCAGGTAGTGCTGCTGGGCGTGCACGGTGGTGGGCTTCTGCTCGAAGAGGGCCGTGCCGATGGCATTGGTGCCGCGCAATTGTTCGGACCAGCGTCCGCCAGGCCCGAGAGCGACGCGGTCGGCCTTGGCCAGGAAATCGCTGTCGCCCAGCGTATGCAGGATGGTGCCTTCGGCGTCCGAGAGGAGCACCATGCTGTGGGTATTGCGGATCTGGTCGTAGAGGGTTTCCATGACCGGGCGGGCATGGCCGGAGAGCGCCTGGTTGGCTTCCAGCGTCTGGGCCAGGTCGGCGCGCGAGAGTGAATCCAGGTCGGGCCGCTGGCCGCGCGTGATGCCGTAGGACGAGCTGCGCTGGTGCGAGCGTTCGATGGCCTGCAGGTCCGGCACGCCATCGGCGCTGGCCTGCACCAGGGGCGAAGCGCCCAGCAATGCACCGGCACCGGGCCGGTTTGCCTGGTATTGCATCCTTGTCTCCTTGGGACCTCTGGCGGTCCTTGTTCCCCCTTGTGTCGGCTTTCTTCTCTGATGGGAAGCTGAGGGTGAACAAGCATAACCGATTAATGTGGCAGCCGGACAAATTGAAACAGCATTTGCAGCGCATCCGAAGTGAAGGCAAAATACTGTATATAAATACAGTATTGATGAGCTTTACGTGGCCTCCTTCCCCAAATTTCCGCAGGGCATTGCCCGACCTTTTCCAGAGCAGCCGACCCGGTCGGCCGCATCGGGCGAGGACGACGCGAGCCTGACGCCAGAAACCTTCATCCATCGCGATCAGACCGCCCAGAAGGGCCGGGGCGCGGTGACCAACCTGCGTGGGCGCTATGAATCGGTGGCGCGGGAAGAGTTCGACGATGGCTGGCAGTCCGTCCGTTTTGCCGAGTCCCGGCCGCAGGCGGCTGAGAGCCCGGAGGAGGATGAGCCGCCCCGCCTGAAGACCATCGTCACCGAGGAAGACGCCCGCTCCATCATCACCCGCAACAGCTCGCCGGATTTGCCGTTTTCGCTTTCCCTCAATCCCTACCGGGGCTGTGAGCACGGCTGCATCTATTGCTTCGCCCGGCCCTCGCACAGCTACCTGGGCCTGTCCCCGGGGCTGGATTTTGAAAGCCGGCTGGTGGCCAAGCGCAATGCCCCCGAGGTGCTGCTGCGCGAACTGGCCAAGCCGTCCTATGAACCCGATACCATCACGGTGGGCATCAATACCGACGCCTACCAGCCCATCGAGCGCGAACGCCAGCTGACCCGGCGCATCCTGCAGATCCTGCACGATTGCGAGAACCCGGTGGCGCTCATCACCAAGTCCTCGCTGATTGAGCGCGATATCGACTTGCTGGCCCCCATGGCGGCCAAGGGGCAGGCCATCGTTGCAGTGACGATCACCACGCTGGATGCGGCCATCGCGCGCACGCTGGAGCCGCGCGCGGCCAGCCCGGCGCGTCGATTGCGGGTGATCCGCACGCTGGCCGAGGCGGGCATTCCGGTGAGCGTGTCGATTGCGCCGGTGATCCCCTTCGTCACCGAACCGGACCTGGAACGCGTCATGGAAGCGGCCGTCGAGGCCGGGGCGCGCCAGGCGGGCTATATCGTGCTGCGCCTGCCTTGGGAGGTCAGCCCGCTGTTTCGCCAGTGGTTGCAGGCGCATTTCCCCGACCGTGCGGCGCGGGTGATGAACCGCATCCAGGACATGCGTGGCGGCAAGGATTACGACGCCGATTTCGCCACCCGCATGCGCGGCACCGGCGTCTGGGCCGATCTGTTGCACCAGCGCTTCGAGAAGGCCAGCCGGCGCTTGGGAATCGATCATCGCAATCGGGCTTTTGCCACCCTGGATGCCAGCCGCTTCAAGCGGCCAATGGTGGTGCCGGCGGGGCAGGGGCGCTCGGCGGGCGATGCCCAGCTGGATTTGTTCTGAGGCAGACGGCCGGCGGCTGGTAAGATCCGCGTTTTAGTCCGTTTCTTCACTTCTCTGCATGCACACTCTGGAACAACTGCGCAGCGGCGCGCTGGAAGGCATTACCCGCCTGTCTCTCTCGTGCGGCCTGCGCGAATTCCCGCCAGAAATCTTCACCTTGGCTGAAACCCTTGAGATTCTGGACCTCAGCGGCAACGAACTGACTGCCTTGCCCGACGACCTGCCGCGTTTGCACCGGCTGCGCATCGTCTTCTGTTCCGACAATCCCTTCACCGAATTGCCCGCCGTACTAGGCCGCTGTCCGTCGCTGGAGATGATCGGATTCAAGGCCAACCGGATCGAGCATGTACCTGCCGAATCGCTGCCACCCACGCTGCGCTGGCTGGTGCTGACCGACAACCGCATTGAACAGCTGCCATCAAGCATCGGGCAATGCCCCCGCCTGCAGAAGCTGATGCTGGCGGGCAACCGCCTGCGCGCACTGCCGCCGGAACTGGCGGCCTGCCGCAACCTGGAACTGCTGCGCCTGTCGGCCAATATGCTGGAGGCGTTTCCGCATTGGCTGCTGACCCTGCCACGCCTGAGCTGGCTGGCCATGGCGGGCAATCCCTGGTGTGAAGCAGTGGAGGAAACGGCGGACCGCAACGCGCAAGTCGCGGCCATCGATTGGGATGATCTGGCCTTGGGCGAAAAGCTGGGGGAAGGCGCCTCCGGTGTGATCCACGCTGCCCGATGGACCGTGGAAGACAGGTCGCAGCCCGTGGCAGTGAAGCTCTTCAAGGGCGCGGTCACCAGCGATGGCCTGCCCGAGCGCGAGATGGCGGCCTGCATCATGGCCGGTAGCCATCGCGGCCTCATTCCCGTGCTGGGCCGCCTGCAAGGGCATCCGCAAGCGGTGCAGGGATTGGTGATGCCGCTGATCGATCCCGATTTCAAGGTGTTGGCTGGCCCGCCCAGCCTGCAATCCTGCTCGCGCGATGTCTATGCGCAAGGCTTCACTCTCCCTTGGAGCCAGGTGATCGCCATCGCACGCGATATCGCCTCGGCAGCGGCCCACTTGCACGCGCAGGGCATCGTCCATGGCGACCTCTACGGTCACAACATCCTGCATCGGGACGGCGAAGCCCTGCTCGGCGATTTCGGGGCGGCCTGGTTCTACGATGCCGGACAGCCGCATGCCTGGGGCGTGCAGGCCATGGAAGTGCGGGCCTATGGTTGTCTGCTGGAAGAGTTGCTGGCGCATGGCCAGCCGGAAGATGAGGCCGGCAATAAGCAGCGTGCGGCCCTGGCCGGGGTGCGCCAGGCCTGCCTGAGCGCCGATGCTGCCGCACGGCCGCATTTCGAGGCCATCGTGGCCATGCTGGACAATCTGACTGCGGACTGAGGCGGCGTTCAGGCCCGTTCGCTCGAACGCAGCAGCACCACCAGCGCGCCCGCGCCGCCATCGGCTGCGCGCGCCTGGCAGAAGGCCATCACTTCATCCTTCTGCGCCAGCCAGTTGCGGACCTTGTGCTTGAGCACGGGCTCCTTGTTCACCGAACCGAGTCCCTTGCCGTGGATCACCCGCACGCAGCGCAGGCCGCGGCGGCGTGACTGGCGCAAGAATTCACCTAATGCTTCACGGGCCTGGTCGCGGCGATAGCCGTGCAGGTCCAGCTGGGCCTGGATCACCCAGTTGCCGCGCCGCAGCTTGCTCAAGACATCCATGCCCACGCCGGGGCGGGCGAAACTGAGGTTTTCGTCGCTGTCCATGAGCGTGTCGACGGTGAACTCGTCGGACAGCGACTCCAGCAGCGCGGCCTGTTCATCGGCCAGGTGCTGGCGGGGAATGGGGAGGGGAGGTTCCGGCAGGTAATGGGCCTTGTCGACCACTTCCGGGCGCAAGGGCGCCACCTGGCCGATGCTGTTGCGGAAGATGTTGGCTTCCTCGCGGGCTGCCGCTTCCTGGCGCTGGCGCTCGGCCAAGGCCAGTGCGCGCGCTTTTTCCTGTTCCTGCAGATCGCGGCGCAATCCCTGGAGCGCCGAGAAATCCTTCATTGTCGCCATGACAGCCACCCACCCCTGTAGCGTATTGTTCCCTGAGTGACTACTTTAGCAGAAGCGGGCGAGCTCTTCAGCCGCAAGCCACCTTGATGATGACCAGGCCCGGATCGACGTGCAGATTGAGGCGGCGCGGGTTGAAGTCCATGGTGGCGGCGTCGTCCGGCTTGAGAACGCGGATCTCGGTGGCACCGGATTCGGCCAGTGCCTGGCGCTCCACGTAGCCACTGTAGTTTTCGCCGATCAGGTGATCGGCACGCGAGGCATCGCATTGGCCGGCCGTGGCGTCGGCCACCGGGGTTTCGCGGGAAGCGCTGCAGGCGACCAGCACGGCACCCAGGCTCATGGTGGCCAGCACGGCCTTGAGCACCGGCGAGCGGCGAGCGTCGCGGGAGGGGGATGAATAATAGGGCACGATGCTTTCCTCGGTCTTGATGATTCTGATATGAGATTGCTCGAGTGAAACAAAAAAGCCGGGACGACAACTCGTCACCGGCTTTTGGAGTGCCCGTTGCGTTGCGAGTTCTCGCAGCGCAGCATTTTACATCTCTTTACCTGCTTATTCGAGGCCTTCCAGATAGCGCTGTGCATCCAGTGCTGCCATGCAACCCGTACCGGCGCTGGTGATGGCCTGGCGGTAGATGTGATCCTGCACGTCGCCGGCGGCGAAGACGCCGTCGATGCTGGTGGCGGTGGCAAAGCCTTCGGTGCCGGTGCGGGTCTTCAGGTAGCCGTTCTGCATCTCCAGCTGGCCGTCGAAGATGCTGGTGTTGGGCTTGTGGCCGATGGCGATGAACAGGCCGTGCACCGGGATCTCGGTAATGGCACCGTCCTGGGTCGACTTGATCTTGATGCCGGTCACGCCGCTGTCGTCGCCGACCACTTCATCCAGGGTGGAATGCCACTGAATGGCGATCTTGCCCTCGGTGACCTTGTGCAGCAGGCGGTCGATCAGGATGGGCTCGGCGCGGAACTTGTCGCGGCGGTGCACGATGGTGACCTTGCTGGCGATGTTGGAGAGGTACAGCGCTTCTTCCACGGCGGTGTTGCCGCCGCCGACCACGGCCACTTCCTTGCCGCGATAGAAGAAACCGTCACAGGTGGCGCAAGCCGACACGCCACGGCCCATGAAGGCCTGTTCCGAGGGCAGGCCCAGGTACTGGGCGGAGGCACCGGTGGCGATGATCAGGGCATCGGCCGTGTATTCGCCGCTGTCGCCGATCAGGCGGAACGGGCGCTCGGAGAGCTTGGTGGTGTGGATGTGATCGAAGATGATCTCGGTGTTGAAGCGCTCGGCGTGCTGCAGCAGGCGCTGCATCAGTTCCGGGCCTTGCACGCCCAGCGGGTCGCCGGGCCAGTTCTCGACGTCGGTGGTGGTCATCAGCTGGCCGCCTTGCTCCACGCCGGTGATCAGCACCGGGTTCAGGTTGGCGCGCGCGGCATAGACGGCGGCGCTATAGCCGGCGGGGCCGGAGCCGAGAATCAGGACCTTGGCATGTTTGGGCGTGCTCATAAGCTACTCATCAAATGTTGTGGGATCGCTTCTGCAAATGAGGCGACTCCCGGGGATTTCAATTCCCGGCCGGTCTGGCAGTTCAGCCAGACCGGCCGGCACAAGCGGGGCGGTTGCCAGCGCACAAGTTTGCGGTTTGCCGCGCTGCAAAACGGGTAAGATTATAGTCCATGCCCTCAACGGGGCTCATGGAATTACGCTATGCCGGTGATAGCCGCCGGCGTGGCAGACAGTAGCAGCAACGCTGTCGAAAATATGAACAAAATGACAGCACCCCCAGAACGATAGCGGTCAATCAAGGTCAGTGCAGCGGGTTTCCCGCCGCCCAGCGCAAAACCGCGAAGCGCCAAGTCAATGCCGTTACAATGACGGCTAGTTTTTTTTGTACGGAAGTTATGTCCAAGACGAGTCAAGCCCACATCCGCACCAACAAGACGCCGGCTCCTCCCATGCCCAACCGTCTGGTACGGCTGTTATCGGAGGCGCGCTGGCTGGCGCTGGCGGCCTTGCTGGCCTATCTGGCGCTGATCCTGCTGAGCTATGCCAAGACCGACCCCGGCTGGTCGGTGGCCAGCTCGGTGCCGCGCGTGGGCAACTGGGGCGGCCGCGTCGGTGCCTGGATGGCCGACTTGCTGCTCTACATCTTCGGGCTCTCGGCCTGGTGGTGGTGCGTCTTGCTGGGGCGCTCGGTGTGGACCGGCTACCGGCGCCTGTCGAACCGCTTCCTAGTGGCCCAGCCGGTGGAGCCGGAGCATCACCAGGAGCCGCTGATCCGCGCGGTCGGCTTCGTCTTCATGCTCACCGGCAGCATGGGCATCGAATTCACCCGCATGCAGCGCTTTGCGCCCAAGCTGCCGCATTCTTCCGGTGGCGTGCTGGGCGAGATGATCGGTTCGGCCATGCAGCCGACCTTCGGCTTCACGGGCTCCACCTTGTTGCTGTTGCTGCTGTTCGGGCTGGGCTTTTCGCTGCTGTTCCAGGTGTCCTGGCTGGCGGCGGTGGAACGCATCGGCGGCATGATCGAGGATGGCCTGTTCTGGGTGCGCGACTTCTTCGCCGCCCGGGCCGATCGCCGCGCCGGCCAGGAAGCCGCCGTCAAGCGCGAGGAAACCGTGGTGCAGGAACGCGCCAAGATCGTCGAAGCGCCGCCGATCCGCATCGAGCCGCAAATCGTGGAAGTGCAGAAATCCGACCGCGTCCAGAAGGAGAAGCAGACCAGCCTCTTCGATGACCTCAACAGCGAATTGCCGCCGTTGTCGCTGCTGGATGAAGCACCGCCGGCGCAGCAGACGGTCTCGGTGGAAACCCTGGAATTCACCAGCCGCCTGATCGAAAAGAAACTGGCCGACTTCGGTGTCGAGGTCAAGGTGGTGGCGGCCTATCCCGGCCCGGTGATCACCCGTTATGAAATCGAACCGGCCACAGGCGTGAAGGGCAGCCAGATCGTCAACCTGGCGCGCGACCTGGCGCGTTCGCTGTCGCTGACGTCGATTCGCGTGGTGGAAGTCATCCAGGGCAAGAATTTCATGGGCCTGGAGCTGCCCAATCCCAAGCGCCAGATCGTTCGCCTGACCGAGATCCTCGGCTCCAAGGTCTACAACGACAGCCATTCCAGCCTGACCGTGGCGCTGGGCAAGGACATCGCCGGCAATCCGGTGGTGGCCGACCTGGCCAAGATGCCGCACTTGCTGGTGGCCGGTACCACCGGTTCGGGCAAGTCGGTGGGGATCAATGCCACCATTCTTTCGCTGCTGTACAAATCCTCGCCGCGCCAGGTGCGCCTGATCCTGATCGATCCCAAGATGCTGGAATTGTCGATCTATGAAGGCATTCCGCACCTGCTGGCGCCGGTGGTGACCGACATGCGCCAGGCCGGCCACGCCCTGAACTGGGCGGTGGAAGAGATGGAGCGCCGCTACAAGAAGATGTCCAAGCTGGGCGTGCGCAACCTGGCCGGTTACAACCAGAAGATCATCGATGCCGAGAAGCGCGGCGAGAAGATCCCCAATCCCTTCAGCCTCACCCCGGATGCGCCGGAACCGCTGGAGCAGCTGGAAACCATCGTCATCATCATCGACGAACTGGCCGACCTGATGATGGTGGTGGGCAAGAAGGTGGAAGAATTGATCGCCCGCATCGCCCAGAAGGCGCGCGCGGCCGGCATCCACCTGATCCTGGCCACGCAGCGCCCGTCGGTGGACGTCATCACCGGCCTGATCAAGGCCAACGTGCCTACGCGCATTGCCTTCCAGGTGTCGTCCAAGATCGACTCCCGTACCATCCTTGACCAGATGGGCGCCGAAGCCCTGCTGGGCATGGGTGACATGCTCTACAACGCCCCGGGCACGGCCTTGCCGGTGCGGGTGCACGGTGCCTTCGTCTCGGATGATGAAGTGCATCGCGTGGTGGAGCACCTGAAAGCCCAGGGGGAACCGAATTACATCGAGGGCATCCTAGAGGGAGGCGTGCTGGAGGACGCTGACGGTGGCGGTGGCAGCGGTGCTGCGGCCGGTGCCGGTGGCGGCGAAGGCGACGAGATGTACGACCAGGCCGTGGCCGTGGTCCTGAAACATCGCCGGGCCTCGATCTCGCTGGTGCAGCGTCACCTGCGCATCGGCTACAACCGCGCGGCGCGCTTGCTGGAGCAGATGGAGCAAAGCGGCCTGGTCTCCACCATGCAATCCAACGGCAACCGTGAAATCCTGGTGCCGGCAGGTGCCGGCGATGCGGCTGAATGAGCCGGTTTCCGAGCCGACTTCCAGCCAAGATTTGCGCCAGATTGCATCCCGTCATCAACAGCACGCCCAGAAGGCCGGCCAATGTCGCGCCGGCCGCCACCTTGCAGGTGGCATCCGTCAAGAAGGAATCGAATAACATGGACAATTCCAGAAACGCTTTCCGCTCGCGCACTGCGCAAGCCCGCACCTTCAACCTGCGCCGCCTGGTCATGGCGGCCGGTCTTTCGGCACTGGCGGTTGCTGGTGCCATCGCCATCACCGCGCTGACCCCGGGCCGCGCCTCGGCCGCCGCGCTGGACCAGTTCAAGCAGTTCGTCAGCAGCACGCAATCGGCCAAGGGGGCTTTTACCCAGCGCATGGTACGGGTCGAGAACGGCAGCTCCAAGGTGGTCAATACGTCCAGCGGCAGCTTCGTGTTTTCGCGTCCGGGCAAATTCATCTGGACCTACCAGAAGCCCTATGAGCAGGTGATCCAGGCCGATGGAGAAAAACTCTTCATCTACGACAAGGACCTCAACCAGGTCACGACCAAGAAACTGGGCAATGCGCTGGGTTCTTCGCCGGCTGCCATCCTCTTCGGCAGCAATGATCTGGAAAAAAACTTCACCCTGAAGGAAGCCGGCACCAAGGATGGCCTGGAATGGCTGCAAGCCGTGCCTAAAAGCAAGGACACGACCTTCGACAACATCGGCATCGGCCTGAAGAACGGCACGCCAGTGGCCATGGAACTGCATGATTCCTTTGGCCAGGTCTCGGTACTGAGCTTCGACAGCTTCGAGAAGAATCCGCCGCTCAAGGGCAACAGCTTCAACTTCACGGTGCCGAAGGGTGCGGACGTGTTCGAGAACTGATTGGCTTCCCCTTTACGTCAAACAGCCCCGCAGGCTTGCGCTTGCGGGGCTGTTTTCATGTGAGGTGCATGCGCCTCAGGGTTCGGGCATCTTCAGCAGGGGCAGCTTGTCGGCAACGTCCTTCCACTGTGCATGATCGGGCAGGGGCGGCTGGGCCTTGGTGATGGGTTTCCAGCCGGGCAGCTTGGCGAGGCGCGCGTTGAGGTCCTCGAAGTGCGACAGGGCGGCAGGCAGGTCGGTGGCGTTGTAGATGGCGCCGACCGGGCATTCCGGCACGCACATGGAGCAGTCGATGCAGCCGTCCGGATCGATGGCCAGGAAATTCGGGCCTTCCACGAAGCAGTCCATGGGGCAGACGCTGACGCAATCGGTGTACTTGCACTGGATACAGGAATCGGTGACGACGAAGGGCATGGAAAGCAGGAGATAGGGCAGGTAAAAGGGCGATGTGAAGAAAAACGCGCAGGCCGCATTTTAACCGCTGCGCCCGATGGCTGCAGGTGCAGCCCTTGATCGCGCCATCGCCCTCGCGGCGGCCTGCTGCGTTAGACTACGGCCTTTGGTGAACGCGCCTTGCAATCCGGCGCTGCGCCCGCATCCTGATGACTATGAACTTTATTTCCCTGGCCGCCCGGTGGCCGTCTTCTTTGCCTGTTGATTCCCGTTGCCTGCAGGAGGCTGCCCATGGCTGACCTGTTTGCGCAAGAACCGACCGCGCCGCTGGCGGAGGCCCTGCGGCCGAAGACGCTGGACGAGGTGATCGGGCAGTCGCACCTGCTCGGAGACGGCAAGCCGCTGCGCCTGGCCTTCCAGTCCGGCAAGCCGCATTCGATGATCTTCTGGGGCCCGCCGGGCGTGGGCAAGACCACGCTGGCGCGGCTCACGGCCACCGCCTTCGACTGCGAATTCATCGCGCTGTCGGCGGTGTTCTCGGGTGTGAAGGATATCCGCGCGGCCATGGAACAGGCCGAGCAGAATCTGGCGATGGGCAAGCACACCATCCTGTTCGTCGATGAAATCCACCGCTTCAACAAGTCGCAGCAGGATGCGCTGTTGCCCTATGCGGAAAGCGGGCTGGTGACCTTCATCGGTGCCACCACCGAGAACCCCTCCTTCGAGGTCAATTCGGCGCTGCTGTCGCGGGCGCAGGTCTACGTGCTGAAGTCGCTCACCGATGAGGAGCTGAAGCAATTGCTCAAGCGTGCGCAGGACAAGGCGCTGGGCGACCTGCAGTTCGATGACCAAGCCACGGAAACCATCATCGGTTACGCCGATGGCGATGCGCGGCGTTTCCTGAACCTGCTGGAGCAGACCCAGACTGCCGCGCACACTACCGGTACCCAGGTGGTGACGGCGGAATTCCTGCAGAACGCCTTGACGCTCAACAGCCGCCGGTTCGACAAGGGCGGCGACAATTTCTACGATCAGATTTCAGCGCTGCACAAGTCGGTGCGCGGTTCGCATCCGGATGCCGCGTTGTACTGGTTGACGCGCATGCTCGATGGCGGTGCCGATCCGCGCTATCTGTCGCGGCGCATCGTGCGCATGGCGTGGGAAGACATCGGCCTGGCCGACCCGCGCGCCATGCAGATTGCCAACGATGCCGCGCTGACCTATGAGCGGCTGGGCAGCCCCGAGGGCGAACTGGCGCTGGGGCAAGCGGTGATCTACCTGGCGGTGGCGGCCAAGAGCAATGCCGGCTATAACGCCTACAACGCCGCGCGCGCTTTCGTGAAGCAGGACAAGAGCCGCGAAGTGCCGGTGCATCTGCGCAATGCGCCGACCAAGCTGATGAAGGAATTGGGGTATGGGCATGAATATCGGTATGCCCATGATGAGCCCAATGCTTATGCGGCGGGGGAGACTTATCTGCCCGATGGTATTGCCGAGCCGGGGTGGTATCAGCCTGTGCCGCGGGGGTTGGAAATCAAGATTGGTGAGAAGTTGATGACGTTGCGCCAGTGGGATGAAGACGCGCGCAAGAACTGAGGAGAAAACTTCACGATCTCGACGCTTGACCTTGTTCTCGATATTTTTTGAGTCGAATCTAGAAGATATTCTGTAATCACCGACAATAGACCTCATCTGTTGCCTGTTGCAGGCATGTTTAACGAAGTTGTCATATTTCGTCACTAGGATCCGCCCATTATGTGAATTTCCTTCACTTCAAGGCCGGAGGCTCAATGGGTGTCGAAACGTGGAATGACGGTTACGTTCATATCTGGGAAGGTACGACCGATCGCAAAGTACATTTGACCGGTTCCGGTCACCACTCGGTGTACACGACAAATTACGCCATCACCTATTTGAGCATCTGGGATGGAGCCGGCAATGATGACATTTCTGTCGGTGCGCTCAACACCACCATTTACGCCAATTCAGGCAATGACCGCTATGTCATCGAATCCGGCATCAATGCCACGATCGAGAGCGGTGCCGGGTTCAAAAACATCGCAACCAATTATCTGGCCGGATCGCTCAATATCTTTGAGTCTGACTGGTGGAGCCAGCGCCAGGTCAACGTGTCGGCGTGGTACAGCTACGTCCAGTCCGGCAATGGCAACGACTCGATTTCGGCATACGGGCTGTCCCAGGCGATTGTGGAAGATGCGGGGGGCAATAACACGCTGGCATTGAGCGGCGGTGGTTATCTCAAAGCGAATCTGGGCTTTGGAAGCATCAAGAACGGGACCGATACAGTTCATCTCTACACGGGCTGGAAGGCAGATCTCATCAAGAGCGGCGGGTCCTTGTATGTCTACAACCACAACTACCGGGGTGGCGACACCAGCATTTGGACCCGAGAGGGCCATTGGAACAGCAGCCTCGATCATCTTGCATACTACGGCGGCTCAGCATACTCCAACAAGATCGACCTCCGGGTGAACCGATATGCTGACATCGAGGCGTATGGACTAGGCTGGAATTACATCAATCTGTGGGGATCTGACGGCCGCAGTCGCATGCGCATCTCATCGCCAGGCACCAACGAAATTTGGGCCACGCGAGGCGACGACGTCATCAATGTGTTTGAGGGCGGAAGGTGGACCGAGGTCAACCTCGACCATGGCAACGATGAACTGCGCATCCATTCGGGCGTGAGCGCCAAAGTCACGTTGGGCCGGGGCAACAAGACGGTTGTCAGCAACTACCTGGCCGGCAACATTACCGTGGACGATTGGGGGATGGCGGGCGTTCGCCGCATCGATGTTCGTGCCGGGAATGTCGCTGTGCATAGCGGTGATGGAAATGACACGATCACCGTCTTCGGACTCTGGACCGCCCGCATTCAGGATTCGGGCGGACACAATTCGATCGATGCACGCGGGTCAGGTGTCGAGGTGAACACGGGCAGCGGCAATGACACGATTTATGTCAGTGGTGTGGCCGCCAAAGTGGCCAGTGGCAATGGCGATGACAGCATCACCCTGGACGGATTGGATGCCCGTCTCCACGACGCCGGGACGTCCGGGGCAAAGCGAGTGCTGGCGCGTGCCGGAGGCGCCTACCTGTACACAGGCAGTGGGAACGACACTGTGGAATTCTACGGCCTGGGCAGCCGTGTCGAGACCAGTGATGGGCACGACAGCGTCATCGTACGTGGCGTGGGGGCTTACATCGACACGGGAAGTGGTGACGATACGGTTGATCTGCGCGCTGCAGGCGCGACCGTGAAGACCGGTGACGGCAACGATACCGTCTGGAGTCTGGGGGTGGGCGGCCAATTGGTAGATCTGGGTAACGGCAATGACAGGCTTGAAGCCTACGGCGGAGTCAATACGGTCCTCGCAGGACTTGCCGGAACCAAGACCATTACGGTCGGCGGCGGCCTGAATATCGTTCAGTTGGGGCATGGTGCCAAAGACCCATTTCTGATGGTCGATGGGGCCACTCGTCGAGGCGATGCATTCTGGAAGTCGGCCGCCGAGCTCGTCGCAGGGCGGGAATATACCTTAAGCTTCTGGGCCGCTTCAGGCAGTGATCCGCAACCGCAACTGCAGCTCCATCTGGACGGCAGGGCCATTGGTGCCGCTCAGACGCTCAGTAAAGGAAGCGCCTGGACGCAATACCACATCCGGTTTACGGCTGGACGCAGTGGCTACCAGACACTCTCCCTCAAGAATCTGACCCTCGCTGCGATTGGCAATGATTTTGGATTGGATGATCTGAGACTCAGTGCAGGCAGTCCGTTGGCCAATGGAGATTTCTCCCAGGGCAGTCGAGGCTTTACCTCTGACTACGTGTTGCAAGCCCAGGCAAACGGGGCGGGCACCGCCGCACTGGTGGAGGCGCCGCCGGCCTGGGGACTTGGCGTGAGTACGGGTGTCGATGCGCCCATCAGTACGGTCAATGCCTATGGAGGGATGAATGTAGTGCTCAGTGGGCATGGCAGCAATGCAGTCAATGCCTACGGCGGCAGCAACTTTCTCATGAACGGCAATGGCCGCTACCTCGCCCATGCCTATGGCGGGCTCAACATCGTGCTCTCAGGCCGCGGCCCGGCAGAGATCAATGCCTACGGCAGCACCAATATCGTCATGGCCGGTGACGGCGGCAATACGCTGCGTGCTTATGGAATCGGCTACTTGACAGGCATCGGAAACCTCGTGGTGTCCGGAAGCGGGGATGATCGCATCAAGGTGGGCGGCTTGCTGGCGGCGGTACTATCGGACTTCGGGGGCAGGGATGACGAGTTTGCATTCGATCGCATCGTCGTCCTGGGGCGCGATGCAGAAGACACCATCACCAAAACGGCCCTCAATGTGCTCAGCCTGGTCGCCAGCGCTGCCTTCAACGCGGGAAATGTCGTGGTGGCAGGAGAGGGGGACAACAAGGTCAAGGCCCATGGTGGTTATAACTTCGTACAGACCGGTTCAGGTCACGATGCCATCTCCATGGTCGGTGGTTTCAATGCGGCGATCGCTGGTAACGGACGTAATCGCATTTTCGCAGCAGGCGGCAACAACATCGCTGTCGCCGGCGCGGGAGATGACGAGATGCAAGCGCTGGGCGCAGCCAATGTGTTCTTCGCCAACGCTGGCGACAACCGCATGACCGCCATCGGAACGGGCAATCTGTTTGTTGCCGCTGACGGCAACGACGACATGCTGGCCGTTGGAGGCGGAAACATCGCCATCATGGGCGGCGGCAACAATACTGCGTTGCTGGCCGGCGGGTATGGAAACCTGGTGCAAGGTGGGGCCGGCGATGATCGGGTGCTGGCGCTGAGTCAATGGAATGTGATGATGTTGGGCGAGGGCAATAATACCGTCGGGGCGCTGGGCGGGGGCGGCAATTTGGTCTGGACCGGTAGTGGCAACGACACTGTCATTTCGCTGGGCTTCTACGTCGGCAACATCCTTCTGCTCGGCGATGGTGACAATTTTGCGATATCTGGTGGCCGCGCCAATATCGTCATGGCCGGCAGCGGGCGGGACAGCATCCTCTCCGTGGGGCAAACCAATTTCGTCAGCACGGCCAACGGCGTCGACAACGTCATCGTCATAGGACAATACAATCTGGCGCATACCGGAGGCGATGACGATATCGCTGCCGTCATCGGCAAACTCAATTTCGTCGACACGGGCTGGGGCAATGACGTTGCCTTGGTGATCGGAAAGACCAATATCGTCCTGACCGAGGCAGGTGATGACACCGCTCTGGTTGTGGGCCGGAACAACTATGTTTTTGCCGGCAGTGGGAGCGATAGGGTGGCTGTATTTGGTGAAACCAATTACGTGCTGGCAGGCAGCGGCCATGATCTGGTCGCGGTGTTTGGAAAGCGCAATGTCGTCGCCACCGATAACGAGATTGTCTTCAACGACGACGATCTGGGCGTATTGAAAGAGTCCAGGCAAGTCAAAGGTTTCAATCAGAAAGGAAAGGATTGGTCTGGCAAGACGGGCCTGGACATCTCGACCCAGGCAGAGCTGAAGATGTCCATGGACCTGGCGCTGTATTTCCCGGATATTGAGTTCTCGACTCCCCAGACCTCTGACTGGAAATACCCGACGTTGACGCTGCCGTCCTATCATTACCAAATTCCTTCAACGCCGGCGATGCGATCAGCACCGGCTTACGCTTATGGCTCGCTGGGCGACTATGGCTTGCCCAGTCTGAGTTTCCCTACGCTGAGCAGTCCGCAGCTGCAACTGCCCGGCATCACTGTTCCCTCGTTCAGCGTCCCGAATCTGGCGGATATCGGCGTTCAGATCGATCAGTTCAAGCCAAATTTCTTTGCGGATTTCAACGTGGGCTCGGATTGGTTCGGCGGCTTGTCTTCTACTTTCCAATCGCTCACGGGGCTGCCCAATTCCAATGGTGGCGCAAGCAATACGATATTGGGAGGACGCCTCTCGTTACAGCCCAAGCTGAGCGGGGACGTCAATTTCAACCAGACTGACCTGACCGGAAAGGTGTCCGGCAGCAGCCAGGCCACTGTCAACGCCGTGGTGGCATCCGGTACGGCCAACGCCGAAGGCAATGCCAGTGCGAATACCGCCAGCGGCAGCAAGGCTTCGGGTGGACTGTTCGGGGCAGGCAATCTGTTCTCGGCGCAAGGTTCGGCCAATAGCGCCACGCCTGCGGGCAGCGCGACCGGAACGACGAGCCAGGCAGGCAATGTTGAATATGCGCTGCCGACACTGTCGTTCGGCGATATCAAACTACCTGACTTGCAAATCAACGGCTTCGATTTCAGTGGCTATACAAGCTTGTTCACGACGCTGTTCTCTGGTCGCGATGTGTATGGCGTGACGCTTCCCGATTTCAAGTTGCCGGCATTCGCGGTCGACCAGATCAATCTTTCCGATTACACGGGCGGCACCCATTCCCTGACCATCAAAGGCGTGAGTTATGCCTTGCCCACTCTCCATTTGCCGAAGATCGCCGGAATCAATTACCAGGCGCGACTGCCCAGCCTGAATACCACCTATCGGTTCAATCAAGGCGAGGGTGACGTGGCGATCGTCGGTGGTGAAGACAATCGCGTGATGACTGGTGATGGCGATGATCTTGCGCTGGTATTGGGCAAGACCAACGCCCTGTTCATGGGGGATGGCAATGACGCCGGTCTGATGGCCGGTGAAAAAAATGCCTGGCGCGGAGGCAAGGGCAACGACCTCGTCCTGGCAGCAGGAAAAGAAAACGGCGTCAAGGGCAATGAAGGCAACGACATCTTGTTCGTCCTGGGACAAACCAACAAGGTTGAAGGAGGTTCCGGCGACGATGCCGTCCTCGCTCTCGGCAAGAGTAACGACGTCGATGGCGGTGAAGGCAACGACCTCATGCTGATCGTCGGCCAGAAAAATAACGTCAACGGCAAGGCTGAAGACGCTACCGGCGACGGCGATGATACCCTCCTGGTCCTGGGTCAGGAAAACCAGGTCAGAGGTGGCCGAGGGAATGATTGGCTCATCGCTTGCGGCTTATCCAATGAGATGGATGGAGGCCAAGGCAATGATGTCCTTGTCGCCGCTGGTTGGAAAAATACCTTGTATGGCGACTTTGCCGGCAGCGACAGCGGCAACGACGTGATGATTTCGCTAGGTGGGGCCAACAAGGTGCAAGGCAACGGTGGCAACGATCTGATTGTCGCAGCCGGCCTGGGCAATCAGCTGGAAGCCAATGCAGGAAATGACATTGTCCTGGCCGCAGGTCTTGGCCAATCCATTGACACCGGTGAGGGGGATGACATCGCCGTCGCCTTGGGTGCGGGTAATCAGATATCGGCGGGTTCGGGCAAGGATACGCTCTATGTTGCCGGTGCCCTTGGCAATGTCTTTGCCGGCAGCGACGACGATGTGCTGTTTGCGCTGGGGGCCGGCAACGTTCTCTGGGGGCAGGAAGGTAACGACATCTTCCTGGCACAGGGGATCGCCAGCCGCTGTCTGAGCGGGGCTGGCAAACTGCCCTCGGCAGTTGGCGCCATCCACGCGGCGCTGGATCTGCTCAATACCATTTCAGATGGAATCAGCACGGAAAAAGTCCCCGTCAGCCTGAGTGACTATGCCCGTCATGACAACACGAATATCTACGCTGACGGGGGTAGCGGTCAAGACGTCTTCTTCTCTGGATTCCAGAACCTGATCGCCGACGGTGGTGAGGGCATCGATACTTATCACTATTTCCTTGGCGACGGCCGCATGACCATCAGGAATGTGGGGGCGCAGTCGGACAAGCTGGTCATTCATGCAGAATCACTGGCCGGGTTTGGAAGCGAAGCCTTGATCACTTTGGGCAGTCTGTATTTTGACATCAGCAGCAATATGCTCAGCGTAATCCATGCAGGAAAGAAGTACGGGGAGATCGTACTGGAGGGCGGTGGGGCCGGTGTGGGTCTGGTTGAATTGCGCAATGCCAATGGGGTTGCGGCAATTGGCCTGCGCAGTCTCCCCGCGTACGGTGGTGCCGAGCCATCAATCTGGACACCAGTAGTTTCCCACGACAGCTCGCCGGCCATCGTTGCCAATGATCTTGCTACGTTCTACGACACGCTCTCCCGGAATCTGAGCATCAACGCTTCGATGCTGCCGCAGGCATGAATGCCGCCGGAGACAATACGGCACTGGGGGTGCTGGGCTGGATGGCGGCCATTGGCAACACTCATCAACGTCTCACCGCGGCTGATTTCATGGGCAAGCTGGAGACAGCTCTGCACGTGGGGCAATTGCATATCTTGTCCCGTCAGGGCAAGCCGGTGGCCTGGCTGATCTGGCGCAAGCCGGACGCGGAAGTCTGGACGCAGCTTCGGCATCACCTCGCGCATTTTCCTGTCGATACTGCAGCGCTTGCAGACTATATCTGGCTCGACTTCTGGATTCGGCCATTTGGATGTGATGCCGCCCTGAGTCAATTGGTGGCGCAGACTTTTCATGAGCGGGGGATCGCGCAGCCGAGGTTCTGTTGGCACGATCCAGGCGCGGAGGGAGGCAGTGGCCGCTGGCATGTCGGCATCCGGGATTTGCAGGGCATATGAAATTGCGCCTGGAAAACGTTGATAGCGACCACACGGCCAGCTCTGTGGTGAGATTGTTTCAGACAGCCGGGATGGCGCACTTGTCCTCGTCTGCAGGGGGAACCCATGACTTCCTTTGACTCTTCCGATCATTTCACGGCGCCATTGCTGCAAGCATTTGCGCATTGGATGGCTGACTTCGGCGATATTCTGGCATTGGCCCAGCGTTCCAAGGTGCAGTCGCACTATCCTCTGGCCGTCCTGCGTGCCCGTGTCTTCCCTTCTTTATGGACGGGTCAGTATCTGATTCTTCGCAAGCAAGGCAGAGCTGTCGCTTTTCTCAATTGGGCTTGGTTGAGCGAGGATTTGTCCGAGCGCTACCGCCATTCGCAATGCTATGTCCCGCCCGAGCAGTGGAGCAGTGGTCATTGCCTATGGTTCATGGAACTGATGGGAGCAAACCATTTGCCGGAATTATTGCTGGCGCTGAGAAAAACCATCCCGCGCAATACCCTGGTGCATTGGCACGAAATAAAGGAAATTGGTGCCAATTCCGGACGATTTCGTACCGCCGCGTTCGGCCCTGTGGCCAAGAAGAAGTAGGATGAAGAGATCTGGCAGAATCAATGCGGAAAGCACCTGTTCAGGTGCTCTCTTGAAAAGCGGAGGGACCGCTTTTCATCGATGGGATTTACCCTTCACGCGATATTTCTCGATATCGCCGCCCGCATCCATGATCTCCTTGACCCAGCCCGGCTTGCGGCCACGGGCAGCGCCTGACCAGGTGAGATCGCCATTTCGGTACATCACCACGGCGGTTTTGGCGGCAGCTTTCTTGACGGTCTTCTTTCTGGCAGGCGCCAATCCAAGCTGTTCCGCTGTCAGGCCGTATTCAGCGATTTGCTGCTTGATGCCGGCGATAACGCTTTCCAGTTCTTTTGCCTTCTGCTTTTCAGCCTGGTCTTGCAGCTTCTTGATTTGCGCTTGGAGATCTGCGTAACTTGTCATTTTTGTCCTTTAATGAAGGAGTGGATCGGGTTGAAATTCACTACGCATCATTGATAGCTCTTTTTTGAGCCAAGTTGCGTAACTTTTAAAATATGTATTTGGCTTTCAAACTGTCAATGAGGGATGGCGGCATCGTAATGATGTGGTCCTCCAGTTCAGCCAGGTCCGGAGCATCGTCAGCAAGAATTCCTCCGTGATTTATCCCGCTTCCACAAATCTTTATTGAATACTTTTGATTTTGAAATTCTTTGATTCCGCCATTTAATTCGTTGGTGCGATCATATTTTTTGCAATCGAATTTGCTGTTGTTTGCAGCGAGGTGGTTAGTGATTAAAGGGTCGAAACAAGGGAGAGCACCAGCCAGAAAATAATGGTCGGGATCATTTTCGGAAATTCTTTTCTTAGGCCATTTCCTTTTGTATTGAAGCTATAGGCTTTATTTCCAAAGAAAATCAGAATCACGAATAGGATTCCAAGGCGGGAAGATCTTGCAGGTCAAATTCCGGAATTTTGTAGTGATGTTCAGCGGCCAGACTCTGCGGCCCAGGTTCTCGTAATTGAGTTTGGGGAGAGTCCTGCTGTTTGTGTTGTTCAGCTTGTTCTGCAGGCTTCAGCTGTCTTGCCTTTGCCATCGTCACCCCTGAGCATGGTCAAAAAGCTCAGAGGGTACGTGCGTGGACTTGCATAAGAAATCGTCCATAGGTGCGGCATTGGACTCGACGGAGAGAAATGCCCGATTTATTTCAGTCATTCCAAAACGAATTTGACTCCATATTCGGTCGAGTCAGATTTGCACTCAGCCGATGACGTCATACCGGACCAACGCCTCCCCCTTCTTGATCCGCACCGATTCAATGCGAATCTGTCCGATCTCCCCCAGCGCCGCCACATGCGTCCCGCCACAAGGATAGGCGGGCAATTCGCCAAAGCCGATCTGCCGCAAGCCATTGTCCATGGCCATCACACAGGGCAGATCCTGCGCCAGCAAGTCATTGCAGCGGCGCTCCAGTTCTGCCGGTACCAGTTCCTGCGCCGTGCCATCAGTTGCAGCAGGCACGCCTACCACGCGCGCTTCTCCCGGCCAGTGATGGGCTTTGGTCGGCGTCCATCCCAGTTCTGCCATCACTTGCCCGATCACGTGGCCTGCCGAATGCAGGCGCGTATGCAACTGGCGCGGCTCGGCGTCGACGGCCGCCACGGCCGGGCCGGGCGCAACAGGGGCTGCGGTGTAATGAACGATGCCTTCACTTTCGCTGACCACGCGCAGCACTTCCACGTCGCCGATGCGGCCGGTATCGCTGGGCTGTCCGCCACCCTGCGGATGAAAGGGCGTGGCCGACAGGCGCACGGCGTAGCGGCCATCGTCCTGCGGGGTGCAGTCCTGCACGTGGATGTCGGCGCGCAAGGCGCGGTCGGTCAGGTAGAGGCGTTCAGTCATGGCGAGGCTTTCAATGTGGCTTGCGGCGAGTGTCGTGCATTGTAGCGGCCGCAGGAAGTTGCGATAATCCGGCACCGAGGCAAAGGATCTTTGCACCATGAGCACAAATCAAAGCATCGCCCTCCTGAACGAAATGGCCGTCTTCGCCAAGGTGGTAGAGACCGGCAGCTTCTCCGAAGCCGCACGCCAGCTGGGCGCCACCCCCTCGGCCACCAGCCGCGCCATCGCCCGCCTGGAAAAGGCGCTGGGCACCCAATTGCTGCAGCGGACCACCCGCAAGCTGCGCCTGAGCGCAAGTGGCGAGGAAATCCACGCCCGCTGCCGCGATATGCTCAATGCCGCGCAGGCCGTGCTGGCCGTCTCCGCTGCCTTCGATGCCGAGCCGCAAGGGCAGGTGAGGGTGAGCGTGCCCAAGGCGGTCGGCCATGCGCTGGTGCATCCGCATATGCCGGATTTCCTGGCCGCCCATCCCAAGGTGGACGTGCTGTTGCGGCTGGAAGACCGCTACATGGACCTCATCGACGACCAGGTCGACCTGGCCATCCGCATCACCGACCAGCCGCCCCCAGGCCTGATGGGCCGGCGCCTGATGCGCATCGACCATCTGCTGTGCGCCACGCCGCACTACCTGCAGGAGCACGGGGCGCCTGCGCACCCGCAGGCCCTGAAGGGGCACAGCTGCATCTACCTCGGTGAATCACCGGCGGACGCACGCTGGCGCTTTCGCCGGCAGGGCAAGACCGTCAATGTCGAAGTGCGGGGAAGGTATGCGGCCAACCATACCGGGGTGCGGCTCGATGCCACCTTGCGGCATGTGGGCATTGCCAGCCTGCCGTATTTCATCGCCAGGCCGGCATTGGAGGAGGGGAGGCTGGTGCAGGTGCTGCCCCAGTGGAGTTTCAAAACGCGCTATTGCGGCGAGCTGTGGGCGCTGTATCCGGCTACGCGCCATCTGCCGCCGCGTCTGAGTGCCTTCGTGCAGTTTCTGGCGCAGCGGCTGGCGCAGGAGCCGGCCCTGGCGCCGGGCGCCAAGCCGGTCCGCTGAAGGGATCAGGCCGCAGGGCGGTGCCAGATGTGGAAGCTGCCTTCCATGGCGGACATGGCGGCGATCACGGTCTCGTAGTTCTTGTCATCGTCGTAGCCAGGCAGGCGCGTCTTCATGGCTTCCATCAAGGCTTCCAGGCCATCGGCGTCATTCGGGACCAGCACGCCCTTGATGCCCTCGGCGCTCTTGCCGGCCAGGATCCATTGCGGTTGCGGCAGGGCATCCTCGCTGATGCGGATGGTGACGTCATCGATTGCACTCCAGGCGATGCCTTCGCGCTTGGCCCCGCGCACCATGGTGCGAATTTCTTCATCGTCGAATTCCACGCTGATCTTGCGTGCCTGCTGGGCCGCCACCCGCGTGGGCGACAGCTCGGCAGCGCCCGGTGCCTGCACTTTCCAGTCAGTCTTGCGGACCTTGGGTGGGACCAGGCGGTTCTTGATCTGCTGGCCGAAGGCGAAGGTGGCTCCGAAGGAAAGCCCGGCGATCAGCCCGTAGAACAGGCTGGCCTCGTTGGACATGTAGTGGATGCCGGCCCACAAGCCCACGGCCAGGGCGGCGACCAGGCCCAGCAGGGAAAACAGGACGGGGACTTCGCGCGGCGGGCGGGATTCGGGCTGGACGGACATGGGCAAACGGGTCTCATGAGGGATGCAATGGGCCGCATGGTAACCCGCATGGGCGGTGGCGGCTACCGCTGCGGCCGGATTTTATTGCGGGCAGGGCGCACGGGAGGCCCGTGGCGGGCGCGCGACTTGGTACAATCGCGGTTTCGAGCATCAACCCTATCGTAATTTCTTCCCATGATCGACATTCAACTCCTCCGTAAAGACATCGAGAACGTCGCAGCCCGCCTGGCGGCCCGCAAGTTCGTCCTGGACGTGGCCGGCTTCAATGCGCTGGAAGCCGAGCGCAAGCAGATCCAGACCCGTACCGAAGAACTGCAGGGCAAGCGCAATTCGCTGTCCAAGCAGATCGGCATGCTCAAGGGCAAAGGTGAAGACGCTTCCGCAGTGATGGCCGAAGTCAACGGCATCGGCGACGAGTTGAAGGCGTCCGCCACCCGTCTGGAAGAGGTGCAGCAGCAGATGACCCTGTTCCTGCAGGCCGTGCCCAACCTGCCGCACGAATCCGTGCCGGCCGGCAATGACGAAAGCGGCAACGTCGAGCTGCGCAAGGTCGGCACGCCCCGCAGCTTCGACTTCGAGATCAAGGATCACGTCGACGTTGGCGCGCCCCTGGGCCTGGACTTCGATACCGCCACCAAGCTGACCGGTTCGCGCTTCGCCGTACTCAAGGGCGGCATCGCCCGCCTGCATCGCGCGCTGGCGCAGTTCATGCTCAACACCCACACCATGGAGCATGGCTACACCGAGTGCTACACCCCCTACATCGTCAACGCCGACAGCCTGCGCGGCACCGGCCAGCTGCCCAAGTTCGAGGCGGACCTGTTCGCGGCCAAGAAGGGCGGCCAGGAAGGCGAAGCCGAGAACGCCGCGCTGTACCTGATCCCCACGGCCGAGGTGCCGCTGACCAACTTCGTGCGCGATGAAATCGTCGCAGGCGACGCGCTGCCGATGAAGTTTACGGCGCACTCGCCTTGCTTCCGCTCGGAAGCCGGTTCCTATGGCCGCGATACGCGCGGCATGATCCGCCAGCACCAGTTCGACAAGGTGGAAATGGTGCAGATCGTCCATCCCGAAAAATCCTACGAAGCCCTGGACGAGATGCTGGGCCACGCCGAGACCATCCTCAAAAAGCTCGGCCTGCCGTATCGCGTCATCACCCTGTGCACCGGTGACATGGGCTTTGGTGCGGCCAAGACCTATGACATCGAAGTCTGGTTGCCGGCGCAGAACACCTATCGCGAGATCTCCTCGGTCTCCAACTGCGAAGCTTTCCAGGCGCGCCGCATGCAGGCCCGCTTCCGCAATGCCCAGGGCAAGCCGGAACTGCTGCATACCCTGAACGGTTCCGGCCTGGCCGTGGGCCGCACCCTGGTAGCCGTGCTGGAAAACTACCAGCAGGCCGATGGCAGCGTGGAGATCCCCGAGGTGCTGCAGCCCTACATGGGCGGCGTGACCAAGCTGGTGCCGGGCGCCTGATTCAGTTTTCCTGAGCGCCAAATGAAGACGGCTGCCTCGCAAGGGGCAGCCGTTTTTTTATCGTCGCACCGGGCGAGAAAACGTTTTCGTAAGCAGGCTGGCTAAGCGTCCTTGAGCGCCCAGGAGAAGGTGGTCGGGATGCGGCGCTCGATGAAGAGGCTGTTGCCCTGGATCTTCTTGGCTTCCTTCTTGGCGCGGGTGGCGGCCGAGGCGATCTGGTGCGGTGAGGAGTATTGCGAGGGTTCGATCTTCACCGAGCCCAGCGACAGCGAGACCAGCGGGTGGAACACCCGGTTGCCCTGGCGATCCTCGGTGTAATAGCCTTTGCGCTGCACGTCTTCGTCGTAGTAGAAGGCGCGGGTTTCGGCTTCGAAGGTATCGAGGATGGTGCGGCAGCGCTTTTCCCAATCCTCGCTCTGGAACAGGATGAGGAAATCGTCCCCGCCGATGTGGCCGATGAAGTCCAGGTTGGGGTCGCAGGCCTGCTGCAGCACGCGGCCGGTGGTCTGGATCATGTCATCGCCCTTGCGGTACCCGTAGACGTCGTTGAAGGGTTTGAAGTTGTCCAGGTCGCAGTAGCAGATGCAGAATTCCACCCCGCTCTGCAGCAGGTATTCGATGTGATCGTTGATGGGCACGTTGCCCGGCAACTGCGTCAGCGGATTGGCGTGGCGGGCGGCGTCGATCTGCATCTGCGTGATCTCGCGCAGCAGATCGTGGCCGGTACCCAGTCCCACGTACTGGCCGCGGTCGGTGATGATGAAGCCGTTGGAGAGGTGGTGCGACTCGGCATGCACCAGCAGGTTGGAGAGGTCCTGCAGACTGGTGTCCTGCTCGGTCAGGATGGGATTGGGGTCCATGAAGAAGGCGCAGGACTTCTTGCCATACAGTTCGCGGCCGTACAGGCGGGCAAAGCGCTCCACCATGCTGTAGCGGTTGATGAGCCCGATCGGCAAGCCATTGCTGACCACCGGCAGGGCCTGCAGCTGCGGATCGTTGACGAACATGTCGTAGGCCGCATCGTTGGTCACTTCCGGACTGACGTACTGGGTCTCGCGCAGCAGCTTGGCGACGGTGGCGCTGCGCTTGCCGGGGCCATACTTGTTGGCGGCCAGCGGGACCTTGTCGCGCCGCAGGGTTTTGGTGACATCGTCCGAGATCGAGACCGGCGGCTCCGGTAGCGGACGCGAGATGTGATAGCCCTGGCCGCAGGCAATGCCGAGGTCGCGGATGGTCAGCAGTTCGGCCTGGGATTCGATGCCTTCGGCGATGACGATGGAGCCGGACTTTTCGGCAATCTCCTGGATCGAGCGCACGAACTGCAGCTTCATCGGATCATGGTTGATGCCTTGCACGAAGTGCATGTCGACCTTGACGTATTCCGGCTGCAGCTCCGACCACAGGCGCAGGCTGGAGAAACCTTCACCCAGATCGTCGATGGCGATCTGGAAGCCCATGTCGCGGTAATGCATGGCCGCATTGCGCAGCAGGGCATAGTCGTAGGTCGGCTCGTTCTCGGTCAGTTCGATGATGATGCGCTGCGGATTGACGCCCAGCTTTTCCAGATAGCGCAAGGTCTCGCCCTGGATCGCCTCCGGCTGCATCAGTGCCCCCGGCGACACGTTCAGGAACAGATTGCCCGGCAAGCCCAGTTGCGCGAAGCGGGTCATCACGATGTGGCGGCACAGATATTCCATCTGTACCGACAGGTTGTGCGCGCGCGCCACCTTGAACAGCGCCAGCGGCGAATGCAGCGGGGTATTGGAGGGGCCGCGGATCAAACCTTCATATCCCAGGATCTCGCCGTTACGCATGCGCACGATGGGCTGGAACAGCGCCGACAGCTTGCGTTGAGCAATGATCTCATGCAGCAATGACAACATCGGATCGTCGGCGCCGCGCAGGGCCGCACCGGAGGCGCGGGCGATCAGATCGACGACTTCGGCGCCGAGCGGAAAGATTGGATTGGAGAGGGGAGCCATCTGGCTGAATCCGGATTCGAGAAAGTCAAAGAACGGCAATGCATCGCAAAATAGTTTACGGATCCTAGAAGTGATTTATGACAAGATGATGATAAGCAATTCAGCTTGATGGTTTTATGTGTGAACTTTGCTTCTGCTAGTCTGTCCTGCGGGAGATGCAATGACGAGGAGATAAGTTTTTTGAATATTTTTCAAAAAATAGTTCCACTCTGAAAATAGTTCTGCTATAGTCGCTGTCTTCGCTGCACCACGCAGTGAAACGACCGAAGTTGACCGGAGAGGTGGCAGAGTGGTCGAATGTACCTGACTCGAAATCAGGCGTACGGTTTCCCGTACCGTGGGTTCGAATCCCACCCTCTCCGCCAGTTGGCTCAAGTGTTGTGAAGCTGTAGAGATAAGGCTCTGATTTTGTCAGGGCCTTATTTTTTTGTCCGTCGGTTCCGCGCTGGAGGGAGTGCGGTCGGCGGCAAATCATTGACTGGTCACCGGATGTTTTTCGAGGGGGAGAACATCGGCGTTGCGCCAGAGCCGTCCCATTTGCTGGGAGGGTTCCTGCCGGTTTCGTGGCATCGCCGCGATAGTCCGGACAAATTTCTTCCCGCTCGCGAAGTCGCCGCGCCACCCTTGGTTGCGGCTTGATATATTCGTCTCATGCATCTGTGTTTGCTTTCCATGGCGGGCTCATCATGTCCCTGAATCGTCTGTTCCGGCTGATCTCGGTCGCCTTGCTGGCGCTGTTCCTGGCGTTTGCGGTGGCCCTGGTCTGGACGGAGTGGAACACCTACCGCAGCGGTGCCAACAGCGTGCCGGCCTTGCGCAAGCTGCGCCTGGCGCTGCTGGCGATGGAAAAGATTTCCGCCGAACGTGGTCCGGCCAACGCCGTCATGGGGGCCGGCGCCTCGCTGCCGCCGGAGCTGCAGGCCAGGCTGGCCACTGCCCGCGCCCAGAGCGATGCGGCCCTGAGCCAATTGCGCGCTGCGCTGGAGGCGGATGCCAGGCTGCGGCAGTCGTGGGCCATGGACAAGGTGCGGCTGGTCCAGCAAGGCCTGGGTCCGGCGCGCGCCAATGTTGACCGGGTGGCGCGCCTGGCGCCGCAGGATCGCAGCGACCTGCTGGTGGTCTCGGCCGTCAGCAGCATGGTCGATCTGATGCCGTTGATGGTGCGCGTGGTGAGTGATCTGAGCAATGAGGCTGACCGCGCCGATCCCTTGCTGCGTGATGGCCTCTCGGCCGTGCGCGCAGTCGCCAGCCTGCGCGAGTACGCCGGGCAGGTCGGGTCGCGTTTCGTCGCCCCACTGATTGCGCATCGTCAGCTGACCCAGGATGAAGTCATCGAAATCGGACGCCTCTATGGCCGCATCGAGTTGCTGCGCAACTTCATCGCCGGCCAGTTGGGCAGTTACAGCCGCGCGCCGGAATTTGCCGCGGCCCTGGAGCGGGTGGAGAAGGAATATTTCGACAGTGGCTTCCAGTTCCTCGATTTCCTGCTGCAGATTGGCCTGAAATCCGGTGACTTCGGGGTCACGCCTACCGATCTCTTCAAGTTCTATGTGCCCTCGATGGCCTCCATCACGGACCTGCGCGATCTGCTGCTCGATGATCTCCGGAGCAGGCGGAGCGCCACAATACGCGGGCCCGCAACCTGTTGATTCTGGTGGTGAGCCTGACGCTGGTGGCTTGCCTGTTCTTCCAGATGCTGGTGGTGCTGATCGGGCGGCGTGTGGTGCGTCCCGCTGGTGCAGGCCACCGATCTGGTGTCGGGTCTGGTGGACGGCAAGCTGGAGCAGGAAATCCCCGAGGCGCGCCATCAGGATGAGATCGGCGCGATGATGCGTGCGCTGCGCGTGCTCAAGCAGCGCATGCGCGAGCGCAACAGTCTGGCCAAGGAACGCGAGGCGCTGATCACGCAATTGCAGACCTCATCCAATACCGATTTCCTGACCGGCGTATTGAACCGCCGCGCCTTCTACACCCATGCCGATCAGCAGCTGGGTGTGGCGCAACGCTATCGGCGGGCGGTCTCGGTGGTGCTGTTCGACATCGATCATTTCAAGCGCATCAACGACAGCTACGGTCACCAGGCCGGCGACGCCATCCTGATCGGCGTGAGCCAGTGTGTGGCGCAGCTGCTGCGCAAGGTGGATGTGCTGGCGCGCTATGGCGGCGAAGAATTCATCATCCTGCTGCCCGAATCCGATCTGGCGCAGGCCGCCGCCGTGGCTGACAAGTTGCGGGCGGCGCTGGAAGAGCGCGTGTTCGAGACCGAAGGGGATCGCCGTATCAATGTGACGGCCAGTTTCGGCGTGGCGACGCTGGTCGGAGGCGAGGCGCTGGACAAGCTGACCAAGCGCGCCGACATCGCGCTCTACCGCGCCAAGCGGCTGGGGCGCAATCGGGTCGAGCTGGCCGGGGATGAGCTGGAAGAGCCCTGATCAGGCGCTGTCGCGTTCCAGGATGGAATAGCCCAGATCGCACACCGCTTGCGCGACCGGCTGGCCGTCGAAGCGGGTGAGCAGCATCTCCGCTGCCGTGACGCCGATCTGGTGTGCGCTGATCTGCACCGTGGTGAGGGCGGGCAGGACTTCCGTGGCGATCTCCAGATTGGCGAATCCGGCCAGGGCGATGCGCTTTGGCACCGCGATGCCGCGCCGTGCGCATTCCAGGGCGGCGCCGGCGGCCATGACGTCATTGCTGAAGAAGGCGGCCTCGATGCCCGGCTGCAACGCCAGCAGGCGGCAGATGGTCTCGCGCCCGGCCTGCAGGAAGCTGCCCATCGCGACCACCTGATGCACGGGTTCCGGCGCACCCTGCGCCACCAGCGCATCCCGCATCCCTGCAAAGCGCGCCAGGCCGCGCGGATCATCCCCGCCCACAAAGGCCATGCGGCGATAGCCCTTGCGCACCAGATAATCTCCCATGGCCCGCCCGGCGGCATGGTTGTCGAAGCCGACCAGCATGTCGATGGGCTGCGGGCTCATGTCCCAGGTTTCCACTACCGGAATGCCGGCCGCCTTGAGGCGCTGGCGCGTGCGCGCCGAATGCTGCACGCCGGTCAGCACCAGGCCATCCACCCGGCGGCCGATGAAGGCTTCCACCAGGCCGGTTTCCGCGTCTTCCGAATAATTGGTTTGCCCCAGCAGCAACTGGTAGCCCTGCAGGCTCAGTTGCTCGGATAGTCCGCGCACGGTCTCGGCAAAGATCGAATGGCTGATGGTCGGCACGATGGCCGCCACGATGCGCGTGCGCCGCGAGGCCAGGCCGCCGGCCAGCATGTTGGGGATATAGCCCATGCTGCTGATGAAGGATTCGACCCGTTCGCGCGTGGCGGGGGAGACCTTTTCCGGCGTATTGATGACCCGCGAGACCGTGATGTGCGATACCCCGGCAGCACGCGCCACGTCTTCCTTGGTGATGGCGCGGGTGGGTGCTGCGGCAGGATCGGCTTTGCGGGTCATGGGAAAGGCTGGAGAGAAGTTGTCGCAAGCATAACAGCAGCTGGCCCCGGCGGGTCTTGCGGACATCCACAAGACCGTTGCTGCAAGATGGGTGGCCGCGTTCAGTCGCGGTCGTTGAAGGCCGAGATGTGCGATACCTGAAATACGCCCGACAGCGAGTGCAACTCATTGCGATGCAATTGCGCCAGGCGATGCAGGTATTGCTCGCCCAGTTCGGTCAGGCGCACCTGGACCAGGCGCTTGTCGCGGTCGTCCGGGGTGCGCGTGACCAGGCCGGCTTTCACGCAGCGCGTGACCAGGGCCACGACGCCGTGGTGCTGGGCCTGCAGGCGCTCGGCCAGCTCGCTGATGCTGGCCCACTCGCGGCCGGGATAGCCCTTGATGTGCAGCATGAGCAGGTATTGCAGGGGCGTCAGGCCTTCGCTCTGGGCGGCATCTTCCGAAAAGCGCAGGAAACGGCGCAGCTGGTAGCGAAATTCCGACAGGGCTTCGAAATCGTCTTTTTGCAGGCGGGGTGCGGCATTCATCGGCACGCACCTTCGCTGTGAAGTAAAAGGGAGAGAGGCAAACGGGACATATATATCATCTTGTGATGTAATTGTGGCTTTGGCGCGGGCACTGTCACGCCGCGTGCCGTGTTGAAGACCCGTCGTCACGGAAGGGATATGCCCGATTCTATCTTGCTGTGGTTGAAAAGTTTTATTCCTGCCAAGACCAATGTCGATCGCTTCGAACGCATGCGTGCTTGCGCTGGCAGTCTGTTCGGCATCCTGCTGGTCGGCCTGACCAGCTATGCGCTGCTGCCGCATGAGGCGCGCACCATCTGGCTGATCGCGCCGATGGGGGCGTCCGCCGTGCTGCTGTTTGCGGTGCCGTCCAGTCCGCTGGCCCAGCCCTGGTCCATCCTGGGCGGCAACCTCTGCGCGGCGCTCATCGGGGTGAGCTGCGCGAAGCTGGTGCAGGAGCCAGCCCTGGCGGCGGCGCTGGCCATCGCGCTGGCCATTGGCGGCATGTTCCTGCTGCGCTGCATTCACCCGCCCAGCGGGGCGGTGGCCTTGACGGCGGTGCTGGGCGGGCCGGTGGTGCATGACATGGGCTATGCCTTCGTGCTTTCGCCGGTGCTGCTCAACTCGGCGCTGCTGCTGGCGGCCGCGCTGTTCTACAACAACGCCACCGGACGCCGCTACCCGCATGCCCAGCACAGCGCCACCCCCCATCCGCACCAGACCCGGGATGAATTGCCGATCACGCGGCTGGGGTTCTCGCATGAAGATCTGGACGCAGTCCTGAAGGATTTCAACCAGGTGCTCGACATCGGCCGCGACGATCTTGAAGAAATCTTCCTGCAAACCGAAATGCGGGCCTATCACCGCCGCTTCGGCCAGACCCTGTGCGCCGCCGTAATGTCGCGTGATGTGGTCGCGGTGGAATTCGCCACCGGCCTGGACGAGGCCTGGCGCCTGTTGCAGGAGCACCAATTGCGGGCCTTGCCGGTGCTCGATCGCGGGCGGCATGTCATCGGCATCGTCAGCCGTACGGATTTTCTGGAGCATGCCGGCGTGGAAGTGCATACGGGCCTGGCCGCGCAGCTGCGCCGCCTGCTGCACCGGGTGCCGTTCACGCATTCGGACAAGCCGGAAGTGGTCGGCCAGATCATGAGCCGGCCGGTCATCACTGCCCAGGTCGATACGCCGGTGCTGGAACTGGTGCCGCGCATGGCCGATGGCTTGCACCAGATTCCGGTGGTGCAGGCCGATGGCAAGCTGGCCGGCATGCTGACGCAGTCGGACATGATTGCGGCCCTCTATGAGAAAAACCTGGCGGCCGCCCGCACGTTGCCGGCAACTGGCGCGGTGACCAGCCTGCGCAGCGCCGCCTGATCGGCTTGACAGACGGGCAGGGCGGGCGGAAGGTGGCATTCTTTGCAAGGGAATTCATTCCGGGAGATTGTGATGAGAACGAATGCGCTGATTTTGCTGGGGATCGTTCTGTTATTGTCATTGCAAGCCTGTGACCGCAAGGGCGGCAACCCGCCCAAGCCGATGACGTCGGCGGTGCAGGGTGATTTGCGGATGGGGTGAGCGCCGGATGGTGAGGCGGATGCTTGTTGTGGCGCGGTTCTGACGGCAGATATGAAGAATGTGAATATCTGCTATTGCCACAATAAAGCAGACTCGGCCGGGGTGCATCGCTATAGTTGCACCTGTCTCCTCCAATCTCCTTAAGAAATTGGATTCAAGCCCGCACCTCTTGGTCGCGGGCTTTTTTTTGCCTGTCGGTTTGGTTCGGGGGTGATGAACTCTTCATATCCCTTCGATCAGCAGGGAGAGCTTGCCGTCGGTTCTTGGTAAGATGCGAAGTATCGCGTTGTTGGCCAAGTGAAGGTTTTTGTCCGTATGCCGTTGGGATCCGGGCGGGCCGCTTGCGCAATGCTTCACTTTCCTCATTCAGATTCACTCAATGTCTTCCAGTTCTTCTTCGCAGTCCGCCGTTCCGTCCGCACCCGAGCGCCCCGACACGCCTTGCGTGGCCGTGTGCTCCACCACCTTTGACGATGTCTGCCGCGGCTGCGGCCGTACCGTCGATGAAGTGGCGCAATGGGTCTTCATGGACAAGGATCAGCGCGAAGTGGTGTGGCAGCGCATCCTGGCCGAAGGCTATCCGCGCCGTAATTACTGAGCCGCGCGGCCGGCGGTGAAGAATGGAACGCCGGCCCGGCGCAGCATGCCGGTCAAGGCGATCAGCGGCAGGCCGGTGAGGGCGGTGGGATCGTCGCTGCGAATGCTCTCCAGGATGGCGATGCCCAGGCCCTCGTTCTTGGCGCTGCCAGCACAGTCGTAGGGCTGCTCGATACGCAGGTAGGCATCGAGTTCGGCATCTTCGAGGTCGCGGAAGCGCACCACGGTCTGTACATTGCAGACCTGCGCGGCGGCGGCATCGGCTTGGCGGCCATCCCACAGGCACAGCGCCGTATGGAAGATCACTTCGCGTCCGCGCATCAGCTGCAATTGCTTCAAGGCATTGGCGTGATTGCCGGGTTTGCCGATCTGCAGGCCGTCCAGCGTGGCGACCTGGTCCGAGCCGATCACCAGGGCAGGACCGACCCGGAGGGCAATGGCGGCGGCCTTCTCGCGCGCCAGTCGCAAGGCCGTGGCTTCCGGGGTTTCGCCGGGTTGCGGGGTTTCGTCGATGTCCGGGGCCATGGTCTCGAAGGGCAGGCCGAGGCGGCCCAGCAATTCCTTGCGATAGACGGAACTGGAGCCCAGGATCAGGCGGGGCAGGGTGGAATCGTTGCGGTGTTGTGTCATGGTGAAGGCGCGCCACGCGCCGTGCTGAAACAATAAAACCCGGATTTTGGCGGAAATTCGCCACAAAAGTGAGAGCGCTTCCTCAGATGAAGCCATTTTTCGCGAGAATTTCGCAAGCAAGGCGCTAAGGCTTTGACTGGTAAGGAAATTTTCTGTTATGATCGCAGGTTTTCCGGATTCTGCTTTGGCTATGAATGCATTTGTTATCGACGCGTTCGAATTCTGCAGGCTGAAACAGCAGGCGCAGGGTGAGATTCCGGTTGCTGAATTAGGTCGTCTGGCGCAAGAGACGGTTGACCGTTCCGGCACGATTCACTGGGCTCTGTCCGGCGATATCGACAAGCTGGGACATGCTCAACTCAGTCTGGCAGTGTCGGGTGCAGTTAATCTGATCTGTCAGCGTTGCCTGACGGCATTGAATTTCGAGATTGATTCGAAGTCGCTGCTGGTATTGGCAAAAGATGAGGCGCAAGCCGACACCATCGAAGAACTGCTGGATGATGACGAGATCGATGTCATCGTCGGTTCGGCAGCCTTCGACGTGAACTACCTGATTGAGGACGATGCGCTGCTGGCCCTGCCGGTGGCACCCAAGCATGACGTCTGTCCTGACGGTAGCGTGGCGGCCGAGGCCAAAGGTGCTGAACGGGCTTCCCCGTTTGAGGTACTGAAGAAGTTGAAGCAGTAACAAGTATTGTTGGGGAATGTCTGGCAAAGGCCGGGCAGCGGCACAGCGGGGTTGGAGAAACACCGATCCGATGTGTTAAAATTTTCAATCTTAAGTAAGGTTTAGGAGTAATCATGGCCGTTCAACAGAACAAAAAGACCCCGTCCAAGCGCGGTATGCATCGTGCACACGACTTTCTGACTGCACCCCCGCTGGCTGTGGAGCCGACGACTGGTGAGACCCACCTGCGTCACCACATCAGCCCCAACGGTTTCTACCGCGGTCGCAAGGTGCTGAAGACCAAGAACGACGAGTAATCTCATTCATTGAGCTTGCTGTTTTTGGAGAAAAGCGGCGCAATGAGCTTCTGTTTCAGGAGGTTCATTTTGCGCCGCTTTTTTATGTCCGCGACATCCGTCAGCGGACCTGCCTGCCTGCTTGCGTGAAGCTTCATCTGGTGCGCTGTCCGAGTGTGCCATTTTGAAGGCTTTGCAATCTGCCTCATAATGTGGGCTGGCAAGGCTTTGAATCAAATCGATGACCATCAAAATTTCAATCGACTGCATGGGTGGCGATCATGGCCCGTCAGTCACGTTCCCGGCCGCTGCCTCCTTCCTCAAGCGCCAACCTGATGCAGAGCTGATCCTGGTCGGCCAGGAAGCCGTGCTGCAGCCGCTGCTGAAGAAATACAAGCTGGCCGGCGAAGCCCGCATCCGCATCCACAATGCCTCCGAAGTGGTGACCATGGACGACCCGATCGAGGTCGCCCTGCGTCGCAAGAAGGATTCTTCCCTGCGCGTGGCCGTGACCCTGGTCAAGGAGGGGCAAGCCCACGCCGCCGTCTCGGCCGGCAATACCGGTGCCCTCATGGCGGTTTCGCGCTATGTGCTGAAGACCCTGCCGGGCGTGGATCGTCCGGCCATCTGCACCATCCTCCCGAACCAGAAGGATGGCCCCACCTACATGCTCGACCTCGGCGCCAACGTCGACTGCGAGCCACAGCATTTACATCAATTTGCACTCATGGGCTCGGCCCTGGTCGCGGTCATGGAAGGCAAGGCCAAGCCGACCGTGGGCCTGTTGAACGTGGGTGAAGAGGACATGAAGGGCAACGAGCTGGTCAAGGCGACCGCCGCCCTGCTGCGGGGCGACCATGAGAAGGGTATCCTCAATTTCTACGGCAACGTGGAAGGCAACGACATCTTCGAAGGCACGACCGACCTGGTGGTGTGCGACGGTTTCGTGGGCAACGTCACCCTGAAGGCTTCAGAAGGCCTGGGGCGCTTCGTCAAGCAGGTGCTCACCAGCGAATTCAAGAAGGGCATCATCAACAAGCTTGGTGCCCTGATCGCCTATGGTGCGATCAAGGCGCTGTCGCGCCGCCTCAATCCTTCCCGCTACAATGGCGCCAGCTTGCTGGGCCTGAAGGGCCTGGTCTTCAAGAGCCACGGCGGGGCCGATGTGTATGCGTTCGAATGGGCCATCCGCCGCGCGTATGATGCGGCCAAGTATGATGTGCTCGCCCGTATTGCCGCCAGCATGGCGGAGCTGATGCCCCAGGAGCAGGGGCGCACGGCCGAGGCCGTTGCCAAGGCTTTCGAGCCGGCACCGGTCTCGCTGGATCAACCGAACTAACAGAGCAAGAAGACGGCATGACCACTTACAGCAAAATCGTCGGCACCGGCAGCTACCTGCCGGCCAAGCGCGTCACCAACCATGAGCTGGCCGCGCAACTGGCCGAGCAGGGCATCGAGACCTCGGACGAATGGATCGTCACGCGCAGCGGCATCTCCGCGCGCCACTATGCCGAGCCGGGCCAGCTTTCCAGCGATCTCGCCCTGCAGGCGGCGCAGCGCGCCCTGGAAGCGGCGGGCATGCAGGCCAATGACATCGACCTGATCATCATGGCCACCTCCACCCCGGATCACCTGGGTGGTTTTCCGAGCACCGCCTGTGTGGTCCAGCGCAAGCTGGGCATCACCAATGGTGCGCCGGCCATGGATGTGCAGGCCGTCTGCAGCGGCTTTGTCTACGCCATGTCGGTGGCGGACAGCTTCATCAAATCCGGTGCCCACAAGAACGTTCTGGTCATTGGTGCCGAAGTGTTCTCGCGCATTCTGGATTTCAAGGATCGCACCACCTGTGTGCTCTTCGGCGATGGTGCCGGCGCGGTCATCATGAGTGCCTCGCAGGAGCCGGGCGTGCTGGCGACCAAGCTGCATGCCGATGGCAGCCACGGTCACATCCTGTGCGTGCCGGGCAGCATCGACAACGGTGCCGTCGCCGGCAGCGCCTACCTTTACATGGATGGCCCGGCCGTCTTCAAACTGGCCGTTTCCTTGCTGGACAAGGTGGCGCGCGAAGCGCTGGAAGCGGCCAAGATGCAATCCACCGAGGTGGATTGGCTGGTGCCGCACCAGGCCAATATCCGCATCATGCAGGGCACGGCCAAGAAGATGGGGCTGCCGCTGGAAAAGATGGTCGTCACCGTGGCTGAACACGGCAATACCTCGGCCGCCTCCATTCCCTTGGCGCTGGACCAGGCAGTGCGCGATGGCCGCATCCGGCCGGGTCATACCGTCATGATGGAAGGCGTCGGCGGTGGCTTCACCTGGGGCGCCGTGCTGGCGCGCATGTAAAGCGGGCAGGGGGCTGCTGCGGCAGTCCTTTCGTTCACTGATCTCTTCGATTTCCTGCATTTTCATCCAAATTATCTACCTCCAAGCATGACAACATTCGCTTTCGTCTTCCCGGGCCAGGGTTCGCAGGCCATCGGGATGCTCAATGGTTTCGCCGACAATGAAGTCGTCCGCCAGACCGTCGCAGAAGCTTCCGATGCCCTGCAGTTCGACCTGGGCAAGCTCATCGCTGAAGGTCCCAAGGAAGACCTGGACCTGACCACCAACACCCAGCCCGTCATGCTGACGGCTGCCGTGGCCTTCTATCGCGCCTGGCTGGCTGCAGGCGGCAAGGCACCGGCGCTCGTCGCCGGCCACAGCCTGGGCGAATATTCGGCACTGGTCGCCGCCGGCGTGATCGCCTTCAAGGATGCGGTACCGCTGGTGCGCTTCCGTGCGCAAGCCATGCAGGAAGCCGTGCCGGTCGGGCAGGGTGGCATGGCCGCCATTCTCGGCCTGTCTGATGAAGACGTGCGTGCTGCCTGCGCCGAAGCGGCGCAAGGTGAAGTGGTCGAGGCCGTCAACTTCAATGCCCCCGCACAAGTCGTGATCGCCGGCCACAAGGCCGCTGTCGGCCGTGCCTGCGACATCGCCAAGGCCAAGGGTGCCAAGCGCGCGCTGCCGCTGCCGGTGTCGGCGCCGTTCCACTCCTCGCTGCTCAAGCCGGCTTCGGACCGCCTGCAAGCCTATCTGGCCAACGTCGCCTTCGCCGCGCCGCAGATCCCGCTGATCAACAACGTCGATGTGGCCGTGGTCAACGATCCGGCTGCCATCAAGGATGCCCTGGTGCGCCAGGCGGCTGCGCCGGTACGCTGGGTCGAGACGGTGCAGAAGATGGGCGCCGACGGCGTCACGCACCTGATCGAATGCGGTCCGGGCAAGGTGCTGACCGGCCTGACCAAGCGCATCAATGGTGACCTGGTGGGTGAAGCCATCGTCGACCAGGAATCCCTGAACAAAGTATTGGAGTTGCTGAAATGAGTGCATTGAATCTGCAAGGCCAGGTCGCCCTGGTGACCGGCGCTTCGCGCGGCATCGGCCGTGCCATCGCCACCGAACTGGCCCGCCAGGGTGCCAAGGTGGTCGGTACGGCGACCTCGGAGTCGGGCGCTGCCGCCATCACCGAATACCTGGCGGCGCTGGGTCCGGAAGCCGGCCGTGGTGCGGTGCTCAATGTCAATGATGCCGAAGCCAGCGTGGCGCTGGTGGAGCAGGTGCAGAAGGAATTCGGTGCGCTCTCCATCCTGGTCAACAACGCCGGCATCACCCAGGACCAACTGGCCATGCGCATGAAGGACGAGGAGTGGGACAGCGTCATCGCCACCAACCTGACCGCCGTCGGCCGCCTTTCGCGCGCCGTGCTGCGCGGCATGATGAAGGCCCGTAGCGGCCGCATCATCAGCATCACTTCCGTGGTGGGCGAGGCCGGCAATCCCGGCCAGATGAACTATGCCGCCGCCAAGGCTGGCGTGGCCGGCATGAGTCGTGCGCTGGCGCGTGAGATCGGCAGCCGCAACATCACCGTCAATTGCGTTGCGCCCGGCTTCATCGATACCGACATGACCAAGGCGCTGAACGAACAGCAGTCCGCTGCCATCCTGCAGCAGATCCCGCTGGGACGCCTGGGTGCGGCCGAGGAGATCGCCTATGCGGTGGCCTTCCTGGCCTCGCCGCAAGCGGCCTACATCACCGGTACGACGCTCAATGTCAATGGCGGCATGTACATGGGTTAAGTAAGTCTTGGGGGCTTGATTCAAGTCCTTTTGACGACTTTTGTTTGCAGTTAAGCTGGACTTGGCACAATCTTGCCAGGAATAGTTA
>Ga0207695_10000476_pt1 | contig 86811 bp, 80 predicted proteins | sample KBSC54metaG_FD_184354 | JGI IMG/M metagenome (GOLD analysis project Ga0207695, IMG submission 184354) | Corn rhizosphere microbial communities from Kellogg Biological Station, Michigan, USA - KBS C5-4 metaG (SPAdes) (version 2) | ecosystem: Host-associated > Plants > Roots > Rhizosphere > Soil...
GACGACGGCCGGGTGCTGACGCAGCTCGTGCGCTCGAGCCAATGGGCCCCGAATTCGGATCGAGAAGTTCGCGTGAAGCTGTGGAACCTGAGCCGGGGTGGCGCGGGCTTCGTGACGCCGCTCAATACGACGCTCATGGCCCTTCCGCCCGGCGAGCCTTTCAACGTGATCATCACGCACGATGGAAGGCGCATCGAGATTCCAGCGAAGCTGGTTTCTAACCGGATTCCATCGGGAAACACGCTGAAGTTTGGCGTGCAGTTCAATGGCGAGGCCAACGCCTGGCCGACAGGCGCGGACGAAGGGCTTAAGGAATTGCTGTCGGCTCTCGCACGACGCGAGGAGCTTCGAAACAAGGCGCGACTGGCGGCAAAGGCTTCATAAAGGAACCAACGCCGCGGGACGATTTCCCCAGGGGCGAGGATCGAATCGATGCAGCTATCGGCTGAACTTTATCGACAGATCGTCAGATCGCTTCGATCCGATCCGCGCACCAGCCGAAACATGGAGAAGCGCGTCGCGCCCCGCGTCGGACTGCGCAGCAAATTGGGGATCATCCGCCGCGGACCCGGTGGCATTCAGCTTCAAAGCAGCGTGTGGGTGCGCGACCTTTCCACCAGCGGGATTGGCATCGTCACCGCAGAACCCTTTCCGCCGCGCAGCGAATTTATCGCGCAGCTTCCGGGCGTGATGGGGGAATCAATGGCGATCGTCTACACCGTCTGCCATTGCAAGGAACTGGCCAAGAGCCTCTATTCGATCGGCGCGACGTTGACGCGCATCGAATAGACCCCACGACTTTTTCCCGATAAAAATACACGCGCGAAGCGCAAATGGAGGGCGAGGCTCTGCCGAGCCGAAGCTTTCTTGCAGCCGCGGCTCGACGGACTCTCGCCCTCCAATACCCAGTCAAAAAATTGACCTAAACCCCCACGACAATCAAACGTCAAGGTTTTTCACTTCCAAGGCGTGCTCCTCGATGAATTGCCGGCGCCGTTCCACGTCTTCGCCCATCAGGATGCTGAACATGCGCTCGGCTTCTGCCGCTTCCTGAAGAGTCACGCGCAGGAGCGTCCGGGCACTGGGATCCAGCGTCGTTTCCCAGAGCTGCTCGCTGTTCATCTCGCCCAGGCCTTTAAACCGCTTGATCTCGATGCCGGTTTTCCCGATGCGATGGATTTCCGGAAGAATCTGCGCGACCCCCGCCACGTCATGCAGGGCGCCTTCGTTTTGCAGGGCATATTTGGTGGCCAGCTTTTCGCCAGACACCGATTCTTCCTGCGTGAGGTAATAATCTTCGATCATCAGGCCATGGGTTTCGAGGGCGGTAAAGAGCTTTTCCATTTCCTTCACTTCATGAAGCTCATGATTCTTCTGCAGCCGGTGCGGCTTACCATCGCCATTCCCGTTCGTCTGACTTGCGGGCGCCTGCCCCGAAGCATGCACGGCCGCCATTTCCTCATCTTCCACCAGGAAATGATTTTCGCGCAGATACTCATCGCGTTCGGCGGAGGTGTGGAAGAAATGCTCTTCGCCCTCGGCGATCACGCGATAGAGCGGCAGCTTCCCACTGGAATTGCGCCGTCCCAGGAAATCGGCAAAGTCGATCCCCCGCCGCTCGATCACCTTGACCAGCTCTTCGAGCTTGCCGAGCAGATCGACGATGCGACGAAGCTCATCGCCCTTGAGACGGCGCGCTTCGACACCGGTATCGCCATCGCGAATGATCAGCTCAGTCCCTTCCAGGCCCAGCTCGGTCAGCGTCTGCTTCATCTTGCGCTCGTTGAGCACGTAGTCGCTCTTGCGTTTGCGCGTCACCTGATAGAGCGGCGGCTGCGCGACGTAGATCCGCCCGCCGCGGATCAGCTCCTGCATGTGGCGGAAGAAGAAGGTCAGCAGCAGCGTGCGAATGTGCGAGCCGTCCACGTCGGCGTCGGTCATGATGACGATCTTGCCGTAACGGCGTCGTTCCATATTGAAATCGTCGCGGATGCCGCAGCCCAGGGCGCTGATGATCGTGCGGATTTCCTCGTGGCCCAGCATCTTCACGAGATTGGCCTTTTCCACGTTAAGCAGCTTGCCGCGAAGTGCGAGGATCGCCTGCACATTGGAATCGCGACCCTGCTTCGCTGAGCCACCGGCCGAATCACCTTCGACCAGGAACAGCTCCGTTTCCTCGTTGCTTCGGCTCCGGCAATCCGCAAGCTTGCCGGGCAGGCTGGTGCCTTCGAGACTGTTTTTGCGGCGGGTCAGCTCGCGCGCCTTGCGAGCCGCTTCGCGCGCCTCGGCAGCCATCATGCCCTTTTCAAAAATGGCCTTGGCCTCGCGCGGATTTTCTTCGAAATAGCTGCCGAGCTTTTCGTTGACGCCCTGCTGCACGAAGGACTCAACCTCGACGTTCAGCAGCTTGTCCTTCGTCTGGCTTTCGAACTGCGGCTCGGGGAGCTTCACGCTGATGATCGCGACGAGCCCCTCGCGCACGTCATCGCCGCTCGGGCGGACATCTTTCATCAGGTTCGCCGCCTCGGCATAGCGGTTGACGGTGCCGGTCAGCGCGGTCTTGAAGCCGCTCAGGTGGGTGCCGCCGTCGTGATTGTTGATGTTGTTGGCGAAGGTCAGCAGGGTTTCGTTGTAGCCGTCGTTGTACTGCATCGCCACTTCGACGATCAGCCGCGATGCGGTGTCTTCCTTCTTGAAGTAGATCACCGGCGTGAAGACATTCTTGCCCTCATTGAGGCCGCGAACGTATTCGACCAGACCCTGCGTATATTTGAATTCCTCTTTCTTTCCCGTGCGCTCATCTTCGATCGAAATCTGCAACCCTTCATTCAGATAAGCCAGCTCGCGGAGTCGATTCGCCAGGATCTCATACTTAAATTCCGCGTCGCCCGCCTCTTTGAAGATCTCCTTATCCGGCTTAAAGGTGACCTTCGTACCGGTCTTATTGGCGCGCCCAATGACCTTTAGATCGGAAACCTTCGTTCCCCGCTCAAATTCCATGTGATGGACTTTGCCATCCCGGCTCACTTCCACTTCCATCCATTCGGAAAGAAAGTTGACAACCGAAGCGCCCACGCCATGCAAACCACCGCTGGTCGCGTAAGGCGAGCCATCCTTGTGATCGAATTTTCCGCCCGCTCCAAGCGTCGCGAAAACAACCTCAACCGTCGGCACACCTTCGGTCGGATGGATACCGACCGGAATGCCGCGCCCATCATCGACGACGGTTACGCTGTCATCGTTATTGATTTTGACGAGGATGCCGTGGCAATGGCCGGCGAGCGCTTCGTCGATCGAGTTATCGACGATTTCATAAACCAAGTGGTGCAGCCCGCGCGAATTGGTCGGGCCGATGTACATGCCCGGGCGAGTGCGGACGTGCTCGATATCATTGAGCACGCGGATCTGACTTTCATTGTAATCGCTCGAGGAACCGCCCTCGGCGGGATTGGTCGAATTCACTTCAGCCATCGAATCTCCTGATACAGCATTAGACGACGGTCTGGCTTTGCAGACTAAAATCGTCAGACAAACAGCATCCCTGCGGCCTTGAACAACAAGATTGGCCCAAAGAAGGATCGATTATCACTAAATGGGGTCCATTTGCCACCGCTTGGCGGCGACAAATCTCGACAAAAACCGGCGATAAAAATGCCGGCCTCTTCTGTTCCCATCTCCTGTTGGATTCTTTACTTACATTCTAGGCCGGTTGAAGGGAACTGACCACCTCCGACGGCTTAAGTTGCGAAGCGAAAATCATTGCAGTTTTTTGCTACCAATCCCTTGATTTGCACCGCATTTTTGGTGCCCAAAAAGGGGCGACTAAACCGCCTCTCGCCCGCTATGCGACTCCCTATAATCGCCACACATGTTTCGTCTGACGCGCGAAGTTCGATTTGCCGCGGTTGAAGATCCCGACCAGCCATTCGATGGGAAACCATCCAATAGCTACGCCGGATTCCCCACGCTCCGCGGCTTCGCGCCCTGGCTTGCGCTCCAGGTGACTGTTGCAGGTGACTTGGAACAAGCCAGCGGCTACCTGGTCAACATCAAGCAGATCGATAGCGCCGCGCGGAAGCTGGCGATGCCCATCGTCGCTCGATCCGTGCGCTCAAATACTTCGCCGGAACGTGCGATCACCGATGTTTTCGATCGTCTCAAAGAATCCTGGCCCGGCCTCACGCTCGAACAGGTGGCCCTTCGTCTTTCCCCCTTCCAGACCGTTTCGATTTGTGCACGGGAGTATCCGATGGTTCAGCTCAGCCAAAAATTCGAATTCTCCGCCACGCATCGGCTCCATAACCCGACGCTCAACGAAGCGGACAACCGCCAGACTTATGGCAAATGCAACAATCCTCATGGACATGGGCATAACTATGAACTGCAGGTGAAATTGTCGGGAAAAGTCACCGATTCCGGCACGCTGATCGACATGCCGGCCTTCGAGCGCATCGTCGCCACGACCATCATCGATAAATTCGATCATCGCAATCTCAATGTCGAGCTCCCTGAATTCCGCCAGCTCATCCCGACGGTCGAAAACATCGCGATGACCATCTACCGGCTGCTCAAACCCACCATCGAAAGTACCAATACAAAACTCGCATCCGTCACCGTCTGGGAAACCCCCAAGACCTGGTGCGAATACAGCGAATGAATCGTGAACCCACGTCTCGCCCAGCTTTCTTCCGACATCCCGCATTGCATGCTGATCGACCAGCGGCGATTCGAGGCGATGGCGCGCCAGCTCGATCGTCACATTTCCGCGGGCCATCCCGTCGGCGATCGCATCGATCGTCTCGCCGAGTCCATCGCCCAATCCATCGCCCATCGGCGCACCCGCGCCGAACAATTGCCCCGCCCCTTCTTTCCATCCGAGCTTCCGGTCGTCGCGAAGCGAGATCTGATCGCCAAGGCGATCGAAGAAAACCAGGTGATCGTCCTCTGCGGTGAAACCGGGTCGGGAAAGACCACTCAGCTTCCCAAGATCTGCCTCGAACTCGGCCGCGGCGTCTCAGGATTGATCGGCCACACCCAGCCCCGCCGCATCGCGGCGCGAAGCGTCGCCGCACGCATCGCCCAGGAACTTCAAACCACTATCGGCCACGCCGTCGGCTACAAAGTCCGCTTCAGCGATCACGTCAGCCCCAATACCTACATCAAGCTGATGACCGACGGCATCCTGCTTGCCGAGACTCAGGGCGACCGCCTGCTCGAGCAATATGACACGCTCATCGTGGATGAGGCCCACGAGCGCAGCCTGAACATCGATTTCCTCCTCGGCTATCTCCGCCAGCTCCTCCCCCGCCGGCCTGATCTGAAGATCATCATCACCTCCGCCACGATCGATCCGCAGCGATTCAGCAAACATTTCAACGATGCCCCCATCATCGAAGTCAGCGGCCGGACCTATCCGGTCGATGTACTCTATCGGCCGCTCGAAGCACAGACCGAAGACGAGCAGGACATGGAGATGACCGACGGCATCCTCCACGCCATCGATCGGCTCTGGGAAAGCGGCCCCGGCGACGTGCTGGTCTTTCTCGCCGGTGAGCGCGAAATCCGCGAAACCGCCGAGGCCCTGCGCAAGCATCATCCGCCGAAGGTCGATATCCTCCCGCTCTACGCCCGACTGAGTGCCGAGGAACAGAACCGCATCTTTCATCCCCACGGCCGGCCGCGCATCGTCCTCGCAACCAATGTCGCCGAGACATCGCTGACCGTTCCGGGCATTAAGTACGTCGTCGATCCCGGCTTCGCGCGCATCAGCCGATACAACCCGCGCACGAAAGTTCAGCGTCTGCCTATCGAGAAAATCAGCCAGGCCTCGGCCAATCAGCGCAAGGGGCGCTGTGGGCGCATCAGCGAAGGCATCTGCGTCCGCCTCTATCCAGAAAGTGATTTCAATACCCGCGCCGCCTTCACCGATCCCGAAATCCTCCGCACCAATCTCGCCAGCGTCATCCTGCAGATGAAGGCGCTGGGCCTGGGCGACATCGAGGCCTTCCCCTTCATCGAGCCCCCCGATCGGCGGATGATTCGCGACGGCTACCAGACCCTCCACGAGCTCGGCGCGATCGACATCGAATATCGCCTGACGGAGCTTGGCCGGGCGCTTGCGCGCCTGCCGGTCGATCCGCGCATCGGGCGCATGGTCCTGGCCGCGATTGATGAAGGCTGCCTCGATGAAGTGCTCATCATCGCCTCCGCGCTGACGGTGCAGGACCCCCGCCAGCGTCCCATGGACCAGCAGGAAGCCGCCGACGCGGCTCATGCCAAATGGCGCGATGAAACCAGCGATTTTCTCAGCTACCTGCTCTTATGGAAGGCCTACCACGAACATGCCGAGCATCTGTCCACCAGCAAGCTGCGCAAATGGTGCGAAGGCAATTTTCTTTCGTACGTCCGCCTGCGCGAATGGCACGATGTGCACCAGCAGCTCAAGGCGATGATCGGAGAAATGCAAGCCGCAAAAATGCCTGCTCGCGGGGGAAGCAATTCACCCGCGAATCTTCCGCACAACGCGCGTCGCCGGAGGAGAAAAGGTTTGCGGTCAAGCCCAAGTGCCGAAGCGAAGCAACAGGACGCGCCCCAGCCCGAGAAGTAGTCACCTGACGCAAACCAACGTCCGAAGGGCTGGGAGCTTCTTGTCCACGCCGGGGTAAAGTCGGCGCCAACGAGAGCAACCTCGCGCAAGACGCCTATCGCCGCGCCACCCCGGATCTGTGAGCGCCGATTAAAGAGCGCGCGGAGATCCGGGGCGGCGTGAGTACACTTTGCCACCGGCGTGCACAAGAAGCCCTCTTGCGTCAATGTCCCACCTCTGCGAATGATCAACAATCCATCACAGACTTCTTAATCCGCGTGCATCTGCGTTTATCTGCGGTTAATTCACCGTTCACTATTCATCATTCACTATTCAATTTTCTCTTCCCATAGCGTTATTTTGCTTCCATCCCGAACGTCCGGGGTTACAATTCCCCCCATCGGTTTCGGCTCGCGACTGGGGACATCATTTCGAAAAAATCAGCGGCAACCGACGTTGCCGGGGACACTTTTTTCTCGGAGGTGTGCTGTGGGACGTTATCGAAATGCACGGGCGTTTACCCTCATCGAGCTGCTGGTCGTCATCGCGATCATCGCGGTCCTGATCGGCCTTCTGCTGCCGGCGGTTCAGAAGGTGAAGCAGGCCGCCATGAACGCGCGGCAGTTTGACAACCTGCGAGCCGTCGCCGATCAGGTGCTTGAAACCGTGAACGGAACGCCCAATGACGAAGGCGCGCCCACCGGCGGCCTGGCCGACACCCTCGACCGCGCCCAGGGACTCTTCGACGTCGATGAAAACGGCCTGCCCGCCGTGCAGGACGTCGCCGACGTGGCGGCGGCTCTTGCCGCCGACCAGCAGGCGCTGGAGGACGCGCTGGACGCGATGCCGCCGATGGGCCCCAACACCAGTCCCGAAGAGCGTCAAGCCCGGCACGATCTGCAACACTCGCTGGTTGTTGCCGTCGAAGAGCTGAATCGGACCAATGATGCCCTCGCGCGCTTGCTGAAGTTCCTTGGGAATTTTGAGCCAAACTGATTTAGATTTAACCGCAGATAAACGCAGATAAACGCGGATTGAAAATGAATCTGTATGTCTGATCTGCGTCCATCTGCGTTAATCTGCGGTTCATCTTTCTTCCGTAGTGAACTGACATCAGACTGCAAATTGAGGGCGCGAACGCAAACGGCGCAGGACAGGGTTGGATCCTCCTGTCCACGCCGGGGTAGAGCAGGCGCCAAGCATTGCTGCTTCGCACAACATCCTATCGCCGCGCCACCCCGGATTCGGGAGCGCGTCTTGAGGAGCGCCCGGAGATCCGGGGCGGCGCTTCGCTCTGCCACCGGCGTGGACGGAAAGCCGATCTTACTTTTGGACGAGTCCGCGAGTGGGTGTGGCACGTGCGACGGGTCATCGCGCTCCTAACCTCGAATTATCACCGGATCCCAAGCAACCATAATCACGTCATACAATTCCCCTGATGTCGGACCAGAAGCCAACGCTGGAATATGGCAGACCAGGAACGCTGCCCAAAGGCTGGGTAATCGACCTCGCCATATGCGTTGTGTTGACAACGATCGGCTTAATATGCCTAGGGGCGGCTGCCTTTTGGATATGGAAAAATCTCCCCTTTGAAGACCTTCATGACATTGGGACGGATCTTTTACAAGCGCTCATCTCAACCATCGGTTTGGTTCTGCTTTTCGTGGCGTGGCAGATTCTGAAGCGAATCAGACGTAGCTAACCATTCGATTTAACCGCAGATGCACGCAGATAAACGCAGATTGAAAATTGATTTAGATCCCCCCGCAATGGCAACGAATTTTTCGAGTATCGAGTTTCCAGTTTCTAGATTCTGATTTCTAGAATTTGCCACCGATGGACACCGATGAACACGGATCAAAACCGAAATCAAAGTCTTGTCTTATCCGCGTGCATCTGTGTTGATCTGCGGTTGATTCTCATTCCTAATTCACCATTCACCATTCACTATTTTCATTGCTTCCCCATACAAAAACCGCTAACATCCGCGCCCAAAGAGGACAAAGAGGAAATCCAGCTCAAATCCGAATTCGAGGGAGAGAAACATGCGATTCCATCGGCATACATTCTGCGCATTGGCCGCTGGCCTGCTGCTGCCGATCTCCTGGGCATCGGCCCAGCAGAGCGACGGCGCAATGGACGACCGCCTCGGGGGGCAATGGGCATTACTACCAGGTCGTCGGCCTGGCCGCGCCCATTTCTTGGAGCGATGCCAACACCGCGGCGACCGCTGCCGGCGGGTATCTGGCCACCATCACCTCGGCCAACGAGAACACCTTCGTCTTCAACCTCACCAACAGCCCCGCCTATTGGGACCAATCGGTCAACGATCACGGCCCCTGGCTCGGCGGGTTCCAGCCCAGCGGCTCGCAGGAGCCGGCCGGCGGTTGGCAATGGGTGACCCAGCCGGGCGCCGGCTCACCCGAGCCGTTCAGCTACACCAACTGGGCCGCCGGCCAACCCAGTAACGACAACGGCATCGAAGACAGCCTGAATTTCTTCCACTCCGGCACCGGCACCGCCGACACCTGGAACGACGAAGCCAATTCCAACACCTTCGTCAAATCCTATGTGATCGAATACAACTCCGCGCCCACGCCTGAGCCGGGAACGGCGCTCGCGGGGGTTTTGGTGGGGGTGGGGTTGCTGATGCGGCGGAGACGGGTGGCGCGCTGAGGCTGTGATCTCACACTTGCGAAAAAAACATCTCGTCATCACTGCCGAACGACCAGGGTGAGGGAACGGTTGCACAAGCGGTCGGAGGCCGACGAAAATGTAAAGCTTAAGGCGTTACAAACTCGCAATCGTTCAGGTCGATATTCAGGCAAACGCCTCTGTCGGGCCGATTCGTTAAGTCGGCGCGCGTTATCTTTCCCATTAATTGAACAAAGTCGTGTCGTTTGTGCGAAAGCACCACCTTCGCCACTTCTGGCGTAGCTTTATCGAAATAGGCATAAAGAAAGAGAGGCAAGTTCTTCATCGGATCTTGCGTAAATCGCGAGATGATCGTCGGAATATTCGCATATCGACCATCGGAATGGATTATTGATAAATCCACTTCTAGCGCGAGTTGTGCCTGACGACCCACAACCTTCTTTAGTAGAGCGATGTTTACCGCTCCGTTCGCGGGAGGCCACTTCCCGTCTAGCGGAATATATTTCCTCGGAATAATTTTCAATATCTGTTCCAGACTCTTGAACCGACGGCGGGTGAATAAAGGCGTCAACCAAATCAGCATCAGAAGCACGGCTAACGCCGAACCCAAAAAGATCGCAATCGGCAGCCATGGCTTTATCTTCAGCAGCATTTGGCGCGGGGTCATCCAGATCGCTCCGAAGAGCAAGAATTCATAGAACAAGCTGAGGGCGGTGGTAGTGACTTTAAGATTCCGATCGCGCGGTGACATTTGGTTTCTCCAACTGGCTGGCGGGCCCGGTTCGAAACTGCTGTTGGAGAACAAGCAGAGACCTACCGGGCTTTTGGCGCGGTGGCTGCTTCCGCCGTTCTCGATTATCGATAGGGTGAATTATGCCAAATCGGCAAAGCGGGCAACAGGACTTGCAGCGGGCCGACAGCGATCGAATCGTCGCCGCGGAATCGTCCAATAGCCGCCACACCATCGGACCTTGACTTGCTACAATCAGCTTGGTTCTCACCTGGATGGTTGGCGCTATACCGCTGCCGGAGGCCGCAGATGCGATTGAAACACGTAGGGGCAGACGCATTCAACGCCCAACGATCTGACTTACTGGCAAGGTATGACCACGCCATAAATCAGGGCGCAGATGACCCTGTTAAGGTCGAACACGGAATTATCGGCGAGGCTATAATTCGTGAATGGCTCGGGCGGTTTCTTCCCAAGAAGTTCGGGGTGACTAAAGGATTCATAATTACCCATAACCTTGAATACGATGGTCCGGTCGAAGAGTGGGACCTTATAGTGTTTGACCGTCTTGAGTCACCTGTACTTTATGTGAAACCTTCACCGGACAGCACGACAACTGGCACTCGAATGGCCATTCCGGTCGAACACGTGCGAGCTGTCATTGAGGTCAAAGCAAAATTCCGGCGAGACGCAGCTACAAAGGTTCGAAAAAAGCTGGAAAAGCTCCGCAGCTTCTATGGATCGGATGAGAAAAGCGGATATCCGAAATTCTTGCAGCCGCCGTTTGTTTGCACAAGTATTTTCTTCGAAACTGATTTGAAAGACTATGCTGACCTTCAGGCGTCGTTGGATTGTCTTACGCCACTAGCTCTTGACAAGCCTAACCTCACTGAGTTCTTAGTCCTCCGCAGCCAGACCAATCCCGACCATTGTGGATACGCGCAGACGCTTCGTTCGGACTCACCTGACGGCCTCGGGCCCCCGTTCGAAGTTTCGACCCAATATTCTTTTGGCGACGGAAGCTTCGGCGCTCTTGCGTTCCTATCGGGCTGGAATTGCAATAATTTTCAGGCCTACTTCTTCGACCTTTTAGCTGGGCTCAACGGTACCCGGCAGGTTGGGCGTATTTCGAGCTGGTACGGGGCCGATTTCGAGCGACCCGACTCCTCTCGATTGTTTGAAAGTGCTATTTAGAATCCGGGTCTGTCCGAATCTGCTCACGGTGGCGCCCGTCGAAGGCAAAGGGATGCAATGCCGCTTTCAGTTTACACCCGTCTGACGAATCTAATCGCCGTTCGGGACGTTCTCACACCGATTCAGGCGTATATTGATCAGTCCTGCAATTTGAACGAAGCCGTCGAAGAATTCGACAGGAGAACCTGCGATACGAGCCTTCCATTTCTCGTCCGTGATGGTGGACGCGTGGTGGGCGCGGTGCGGTATTGGGACTTGCGATCGGTGCAGGAAGAAGCGCCCATCGGTGAAATTGACGAACGCGGACGCGCCGGGATTCATGAAGGGGTATCTCGAATAGATCCTGATCAACTGGTTACCGCAGACACTAAGCTATGGCGAGCGGCCCACGCCTTAATAAGGGGTCACCCGCACGACCCCCTGCTCTTCGTATTGGATGGAGATGAAATCACTGGAACGTTCACCTTTCACGACCTCTTCAAGCCTCCATTCCTTGTTTGCCTCTTTGCGCTCACGGTTGAGATAGAAAACGCCGCTTTGCAATTATGTTCGCGCGATGCGTCCGCAAGTTGGGCGGCCCTCTCGCCTGGCCGGCAAACGAGGGCACTTAGGAGCCTAGAGTTCGCCCAAAAAAAACGCCAGCCGGCGAACAAGGCGGCGGAACGGATCGACAACATCCGGAAGCATCCGCTGCTCATGCTCGAATACACTTGTTTCATTGATAAGAAGGAGATGATCCTCAAGCGAGACCTGCTGCCCAAGGAGGATCAGCGGTGGTTAGAAGCAGTTTTCAACGCAGCCGAAGAGTTGCGCAATCGATGTGCACATCCGGATAGCAGTGGCGAGCCGTTCATCGCGGAACCGCAAGAGTTACTCAAGCGAATCGAAGACTGCCATAACTTACTCGCAAAAATCAAATTGGTGACCGAGGCGGTGGATGAAACAGAGCTGTAAAATTGGTCATGGCCAGCTCCAGTAACGTCCCGTGGGTTTTTAGTAAGCGCCATCGGTACTGTTCGCCGCGTCAGGCGTGGCAACGGAGTTCGGCAATACATCGGGCGGAAGCGATATGCTGCTTAGAATATCTATTGCCCGACGGCAGAGTCCGCAAAGATCGCCTTCCATTTATTAATGAATTGATCCTCGGCAGCGGCATCTATTGCTTCGGGTTGTCCGACCATGTTAAGCCTCCTGGGAGTACCCAAAAAGGCGGCAAGCGCATCCCCTTCCATTCCCTTTCCCGCCGGATATGCCAGTCCACCTTCCGGATAGCCACTGCTATTAGGTCCATAAACAAACGAGGCCGCGTACCAGCGGAAAGGCTCGCTTGGCGCGCTCCGGGCTAAATAGATCCCTTCCGCTGCCGCTATTCTTGTTGGCCTATTCACGCCGATAACCCCGGTCGCTAAGACATCCCAGCTTGGAACCAATCGCGAGGGATCAGATCTTTTGCCCGAAACCGAGTAGCCGATGCGAGCCGCGCCCAAAGATACGCTGCCTCCCTCCGTTTGCAGGTCAATTATTGCACTGTCGGCGTCCGCCTGAATCGACTCGAACAGCCGTTTCATAATTCTATTTAATTCCTCGAGCCCTTCGTCAAAGAGCTTTTTCCGCCACGCTGCGGTAGCCTCGATCACAACCTTTGCAGTCTGCGCGCTTACCTCGGCGGAAGCAACGGCGGCGTTTGCCTTGGCCAGTTTCTCGGAGACCGAACCGATCGGTGCAATCCTTACTCGCTCAAGCATGGACCGGATCGCTTCGACCGTCGGTCGCAGTTCTGGAGACTTTGACAAGGATTTCCAATACAGCCTCTGAAGATTAGGCGATGCAGCGATAGGTGGCGGCACTACGCTTTGGTGTTGATTTTTGAAATCTGATTCGTCGGGGCCGTTGAATGGAGTGTGGCCTTCGATCAATTCACATAGAATGCAGCCCAATGCATAGACGTCAGAAGCATGTGTCGCCCGCCCATGATTCCAGAGCTCCGGTGCGGAGTATTCAAGAGTCATCCACCCCTTCAGCGTCTGCGGCGCTGTCATGGCATCTGCGACGCGGCTTATACCGAAGTCCGCTAACTTCCACAGCCCGTTCAAAGACAGAATATTCTTAGGTTTCAAATCGCGATGAACGTAATCTTTGAGTTCGATCAGGCCCATCGCAACCTCGTCAATAATTTGAACTGCGTCTGGTTCGGAAATCCGGCCCGCTGCGATGACGTCGTGCAGGCTCTTGTCGGCCTTCGGCATGACTACATATGCGGTGCCGTTACATCGGCCTACGTCCAGGATCGGAATTACATGGGCAAAGTTCTTCCCAATCAGATCGCGGGCAATCGATAGCTCTCGGTCCCCTGACCCGGGGACCGCCGGGTCAATTCGCTTGACAGCAACTGAGCCGCCCGAGTCGTCTTTACCGAGAAATACCGCACCCATGCCCCCTCTCGGTCCCAGCGGCGAGGCTGGATCGTATCGCCATGATTTGTTCTCCAAATTTAGCGTGTCCATAGCGCACTTATATGCGATGGCGAACCAGAATCTCTACTGTCTGGCGCGGCCGACTATCGCCGGCGTTCCCGGCCTCTCCGCCATACCGGGATTGGAACGGCGTTCTAGGCGCTAGGGTCTAGAAACTAGAAAAACTCATTTCAATCCGCGTCCATCGGCGTTTATCGGCGGTTAATTCCAGGGTCCAGAAACCAGAACCTTGAAACCGGAAAGTCCGTTTTTCCCTCCGCGCACCTCTGCGCCCTCCGCGTTGAGACCAGAATTCCAAAAGTTAGAAACCAGAAGACGTGTACCTCCGCGAACTCGCGGACCACGATGAATTCTTCGGGCTTGCCGCTTCGCGCAATGGGGCGCGGCCCTTCGACGTCGCTCAGGACAGGCCCTTCGACGTCGCTCAGGACAGGCCCTTCGACGTAGCTCAGGACAGGCCCTTCGACGTAGCTCAGGGCAGGCCCTTCGACGCGGCTCAGGACAGGCGGGGCGCGCGTGCAATAACGCAAAGGAGCATCCGAGACGCTTCAACGGCGTAAGTGGATTCGCGGCGAGAGGTTATGCGGCAGAAAAAGTAAAATCACTTGACAAAAGTGCGGGGCGCGCATGGCGCATCCAGCAATAAATTGATACCGCTACAAGCGTTTATTTGAGCATAGTTTATCGCAAAAACCGGGCATTTTCGAGGGTCAAAATAGGTCAATGCGCGCCCCGTTTTGTCTCATTTTGTTCCATGTACGGTGACGTACTATCGTATCCGGTTGAGGATGCGGGACTTGCGATGAGGGGCGAATTGGGGTGCCGCGGGACACTTTGCGCACCGCGCGCCCCGTTAGCCGCCCGGCTTGTCGGGCGCTTTCACCCCAATCTGGGATTTTCCAGTTTCTAGTCTCCAGTTTCTGGCTTCTAGGATGTCCCAGGTGTGACATCGCATTCCAGGGGGCAGAGACTGGAGGCTTGAAACTAGAAAAAACGCAGGGGCATGTCCCCGAATGTCACAATCGTGACATCGGGTGGCGCGTTCATAAGCTGATATCTTGGAATGGGTTAGACTTGGAATTGCAGCCAAAAGTCACTCATTTTCGCGAAAAGCGCGTCATTTTGTGTCATTTTGGGACATGGCGTTCTAGAGACTAGAAACTGGAGACTGGAAACTAGGGCGCAGCGGAATCCACAGCTCACCTTAGCCGCCCGGCCCGCAGTGAGCTTGTCGAACCTGCTTGTCGGGCGCTGTCACCCAATCGCGGCGTCGCGGGAGCAACGCCCTCCAGGAGAGGATGCAACCTCCCGCATGTTGCAAAAAATGTTGCATTTGGTTGCACGGCGTTGCACCCGTTCGACAAGCTCAGGGCGGGTGGCGTTGCATCGATGTGGAACAGCATTTTCTTTACCGCGGCTTGTCCCTTATTATCCGCGCGAGCTTTATTTCTTCACAGGATTTTCGCACATGACGCAAGCTGTTGCCGGGCGATCGATTGGGCAGACGTTCGGCGATCTCCGCCAGCGCGGGCAGATCGGGCTGGTGGCGTTTATCCCGGCGGGGTATCCAGATGTAGCCACGACCGCGGCGGCGCTCCCCGCCCTGGAGGCGGGCGGCGCGGATGTCATTGAGATCGGGTTTCCTTTTTCCGATCCGATCGCGGATGGGCCGACGATCCAGGCGGCGTTTACCGAGGCGCTGGGGCACGGGCTGAAAGTCGAGCAGATTTTCATGGCCGTGGCGAGCGTGCGAAACAAGGTTTCGATCCCGCTGGTGGCGATGGTCAGCTACAGCATCGTGTTCCGGTATGGCGTGGAGAAATTCGTCGCCTCCGCGAAGGCCGCGGGGTTTAACGGGCTGATTCTGCCGGACCTTCCGCCGCCCGAGGCGCAGCGGATTTGCGACATCGTGAAAGCGGGCGGACTCGATACGATCCTGCTGGTGGCCCCCACCACTTCGGCTAAGCGTCGCGAGGAGATCGCGAAGCTTTGCAGCGGGTTTGTGTATTATCTTTCGGTGTCTGGAATTACCGGCGAGCGCGATCAGCTTCCGGCCGATCTGGCGCAGAATGTTCAGCAGTTGCGGAGTTTGACCGATCGGCCGGTGTGCGTGGGATTTGGGATTCACAGGCCGGGGCAGGTGAAGCAGTTGCAGGGCATTGCGGACGGGGTGATCGTGGGCAGCGCGTTTGCCAAGCGGATGCAGCCGGGCGAGGGACGCGGGACTCCGGATGACATCGCGGCCGGTTTGCAGCGATATGCGAAGGAATTGATGAGCGAGGTGCGGCGGTAGTGGGTACAATTCGTGTCGGATCAAGCATTTATAGGACGTAGGCGTCCGCACTTATTTTAATTGGGTCGGGTTAGAAAACCGCTCGGTTTGTCTAACCAGCCGTCGGTTAAAGTGTCCAACGTGATAGAGCGCCAGGCGAGTGACACCTCCGCATCGGACCCCGCTTCGGGCCCCACTGAGGGATCGTCGCCGACGGATGGCGTGCTCGTTGCGCAGGTATTGGAGGGGAGGCGCGAAGCCTTTGACGCGCTGATCGCCAAGTATCAGCGCCAGGCGATTGCGGTTGCCTATCGGCTGCTGGGCAACACGCACGATGCGATGGAAGTAACGCAGGATGCGTTCCTCAAAGCATATAGCAGCCTCGGGACATTGCAGAAGCCCGAAGCGTTCGGCGGCTGGTTGATGCGGATCGTTTCCAACCTGTCGCTGAATTTTCGGCGCGGCCGAAAAACGCGAATGCAATTGCCGCTGGATGATTTGCTGGGCTCGGGCGAATCGCAAAGCGAATCGGCCGGCGGCAGCGAATGGGCCGCGCGGGACGATGACCCGGCCCATAGCCTTGAGAGCAAAGAACTTGGCCGGAAGCTCAAAGAAGCATTGGATCAGCTTCCGGAAAAGCAGCGGCTGGCGATTGTGATGTTTACGCTGGAACAAATGCCGCAGAAGCAGGTGGCCGAAGCATTGCAATGCAGCGTTGAAGCGGTGAAGTGGCATGTGTTTCAGGGAAGAAAGAAATTGAAAGAGCTGCTGAAAGATGTGATGTAATTGGTAGCGAAGGTTGTTTGAAAGAAGTGGAATGACGCAAGACCAACTGGAATTTTCGATCACCCAATACCTCGACGGCTCGCTGCCGGAGGCAGAGCGTATTGCGCTGATGGAGCGCCTGGAGAAGGATCCGGAGGCCCGCGAACTGCTGGAAGAGCATCGCCGGCTGGATAATGTGTTCGCACGCGCGAATTTGCCGACGTTTCCGCTCGAGGTTTTTTCGAAGCAGCTTTCCGAAGCGATTGCGCAGGCGCCAGCGCCGGAGGTTGAACATCATTCGCTGCGGATTCCTTGGGTGGGCGTGCGGAGTTGGATGGCAATTGCCGCGTCGGTGATGATTGCATCAGGCTTGGCGATCGCGATTTTGTCTCATGGGCGAGGTGGAACCGCGTCGAATCCAGTCCATCATGAACTGACGGCGAGTGCCGGTTTCGTAACGGTGACCGGCCCTGTTTCTCCAGTAGCTTCCAGCTCGGATGATGTGCAGGTTTCGGTCGGCCCAAGCAAAGCGATCGCGGGCGAAGCGACTTTGTCTCGCTATAGTGCCGATCTGGTGATGCGCCCCGCGCACGTCATGATGGTTGCCAGCGGCGTCAACCCCGATCAAGATATAGATTCACAGCCGTTCGACATGCAGTAGCACAGGCGGGCGAGAAGCCTGTGAATATCAATATTGGAAAAGGTTGAGGGCGAACGGCAGCGTTCGCCCTGCTTTGCTTTTGGATCTTTTGAGGCATGGACATGAATCACAGCTTATCTGGCCGGCGCCCGCAAAAATCGCTTCCAGCTTCTCTCTGGCTGATCGGCGCCTGCGTGTTTTTATTTGCGGCATGGGTTCATGCCGAGGGGCAAGATACTTCCGCGCTGATCAACAGCGCGCTCGATAAGCAATTCACTTTTCAAATTGACGGCGTCCTGCCGGACGTTTTCAAGAAGATCGAGAGCCAGACGGATGTGCCAGTGACGACTGCAGGCGGCGTTTACGATCTGCTGCCGTGGGGCGAGCAAACCAACGTCGGCATCACCGTTCACAATAAAACGCTGCGCGAAGCGCTCAATTCGATCTGCCATCGGCTCGGGCTGACGTGGGATGTGGGAAGCCAATCGGTTGTCGTTCGACCGATGCCGGCGTTGTCGCGCCTGGGCCGTCGCGCGACGGTGGATGAGCTCAATGCGCTCGCGCTGCTCGATGAAAAGCCGATGAATCTCGGGGCCGACAAATGCACGGTGCAACAACTGGTTGATGCGGTTGATCAGAAACTGGCTGATTTGAAATCGCCCTTTGCGGTCGAGTTTCGGGCGTCGGATGAGATCAAGCCTGAAGCACCCGTGAACGTGCCGCGGAATGCGACGATGGCGCAGGCACTCGAATGTCTCACGCTCGATCAGCGCACCGATGCCACCTGGTACCCGTGGGGCAAGAGCATCGTGATCCTGCCGAAGGAGCAGGTGATCGTGCAGCAGCTTCAGAAGACGATCAGCAAACGATTCAACAATGTCGATCTTGGGCAGGCGCTCAACGATCTTTCGCAGGCGTCGGGCGTCGATTTTGATATTGAGCCGGGCGCGCTGACGCGCGTTGCTCCGGAATTCAGGCGGGTGAGTCTAATGCTCGACAACGCGAGTGTTCGTCAGGCGCTCGATAACATTCGCGGCATGACCGGTCTCGATTACCAGATCAAGCCGACCGGCGTTTATCTATGGAATCAGAATCCGAATCCGACGCCGATCGTCGCCAACAGCCCAATCTACGCGACGCTGCAACTGGATAACGGCATGACGCTTTTCCTGCGCGAAAACAATCTGCCGCCGGACATTCGCGAATATGCCGAGCACAAAAAGCAGCGGGAATACAAGCGTCTTCGAGAGATGATGAAGGACGAAGGCTGGAAACCCACGACACAGCCGACGACCAAGCCGGCGAATGAGGATCTGTAGGTCGCTCGATATGCGTTAATCGACGCAACGCAACCGGCTGGGCAGCAATTCATCCGCAGCGCACATGCCTGTGCTTTTTCAGCAGCGCATTGATTCGACAAATTATTGCGGGACAATTGAACCGTCTTGCGATCCGAAGAGAAAACAATCTCGGACGATGCAACTCGGGGGCCTGCTTCCATCGCCACAATGCAAACTGCGCCGCCCGATCGGGGCGTCGCATTTGAAAGCCAGCTCGGTCCGATCCGTTTAATCCGCAAGATCGGCCGAGGCGCGATGGGCGAAGTATGGCTGGGACGCCATAAGCTCCTGGGGCGCGACGTGGCGGTGAAATTCCTCATGGGCAAGGTCGCGGACGAGAATGATCCAGCATTCGCGCAATTCATTGCCGGCGCCCAGGCGGCGGCAGGTGTCGTTCATGCCGGCCTCAATCAGATCCATCATGCGGACGTTGCGGCGGGCGTGCCGTATCTGGTGCTGGAACTGTTAGACGGCCGCAATCTGGATGAGGTTCTGCAGCAGGCCCACCCGATCGGTCTTGAGGCGGCGCGGGCCGTCATCGAAGCGATCTGCGAGGCGGTTGCCGAGCTTCATCACCGCGATCTGGTACATCGGGACCTCAAGCCATCGAATTTCGTCTTGACGCCGGATGGAAGAGTGGTCGTAACCGATTATGGCCTTGCCTGCGCACGGGTAGCCACTGCCCTCGGTACAGACAGCGGATCGGTCGCGGGAACGCCGCCGTATATGGCACCGGAAATGTTCGATGGCATCGTTTCAGCCAGGACCGACGTGTATGCGCTGGGAATTTCGGCCTACCAACTGCTGTGCGGCCAGCTCGCTTTTCGCGGGACCCTCGACGAGTTGAAACAGCAGCATCGCACAGCCGCAATCGATGTGCGGCCGCTGTGCGAAAGCGCCGTACCGGATGGCGTGATCGATGTGATCGTACGTGCTACCAGCAAAGATGCTCTGTTTCGCCCCAAATCGGCGAGGCATCTGTTGGATGCGTTTCGCGTGGCGTTTGATGCTGCGCAAATTAAATGCGCCAGCCGCATTCAATTGGCTGCCCTTCTCAAGAAATGCGATTCGTCTGTTCAACCAACCCGGGCCAAAATCGCAGCGACGAATGACTCGTTTCCGCAAGTGCTCGCTACCATCGCAATGCGGCGACGCGAACTGCGCAGGCGAAGTGAATCACCCGATCCGGTGACTGACCCGTCGCATCGTCGGATCGATCCTGCGCAAAGAAAGCGGCGCAAAGTGGAGCATCACAGGCAGAAAATCGTCGCATGGATCGCCAGCATCGTTGGGACGTTGATCAGCTATGTTGTTCTGAGCTTCATCAGCAACCATAGCCACGAGTGGGAGCTATGGTTCACAGGCGTTTTGAATCGCATTCATGCGTTCGCGCCGCCTCAGAGTCAGGGATCCGCATCGGCGCCGGTGCTGCGAAATTGGGCACTGGGAATCATATTGGCCATGCAAGGAGTCATCGTCACCTTCATCGGCTATTCAGTTTCACTGTGGCTCTACACTCGCCTGCGCGGGCCCCGCCTGCCTGACGCGGATGGAAAGACCAAATGCGGGTGGTGCCAGCATGAGCTGCGCGGCATCTCCGTCCCCCTCTGCTCTGAATGCGGACACCAAATTGGCCATCGCGGCCCCGATGAGGAAGGAGACCTGCCGGTTGCTTTGCGGCGCGGCCATGGCCTGCGCGTTTTCATTTTTATATACACGCTGTTCCTGACTTTGAGTTTGGTTTTCGCAGTTCTCGGCGGGGTTATCTCCTCTCTGATCGGCCATCATGGCAACGCATTGCTCGGTGGACCGTTCTTTACGCTGATGGTCATTCTGTTGGCGCTGAGAGCTACGATTGGCGCCCATGAAATGGGCGCACAGGTCGATCTGGTCCAGTCGGGCCGGTCGTGGTGCAGAAAATGCTCTGCCGAATTGCGAGATCTGGTTGAGCCCAACTGTCCGGCTTGTGGGGAACGTATATAAGCGCGTCTACGACAGGCATCTGTTTGGAAAACATCGGCCGCGCGCGACAATAATCTAATCCCGTGATCGCCGCTCTGGATGTATCCTACGACGAGGCTTTATTGCTCGGCACCGCCGCCGCGGTGGTCTTTGAGAATTGGAACGACCCGGCCCCGGCGTGTGAGTACGTCGCCACCATCGCGAAAATCGAAGCCTACACGCCCGGCGAGTTTTTCAAACGGGAGCTGCCTTGCCTGCTCACGGTGATCGATCGCATTAAGGAGCCGTTGGAAATACTGGTCGTTGACGGCTACGTCAACCTCAATGCCAAGCCTGGCCTCGGCTGGCATCTCTTCGAGAAGCTGAATCGGAATGCCGCGGTGATTGGCGTCGCCAAATCCCACTTTCGCGACGCGCCGGCCATACTGATCCTGCGAGGCCAAAGCAAAAGCCCGTTATACATCACCGCTGTCGGCATCGATGCGCAGGACGCGGCCCAACATATCCGCCAAATGCATGGCCAGCACCGAATTCCAACGCTGCTGAAGCGAGTCGACCGGCTAACGAGAAAGGACGGCTAACCCCAATGGTGAAAATCGGATGGCTCGCTCTGGTTCAACTTCTCATCGGCGACGTCTGCTTCCTCGCGATTTTCATCACGTTGATCTTCTCGGCACGACGCCAGAGGTCTGCGCCAATGATCCTGCAAATCTTCGCGACGGGTATTTACGTGGTACTCCGACTTGGAGAATGGTCGTGGCAAATCGGCGTCAATCTTGGGTGGGTTTCTTCTTCAACCATACGCAGCCACTATTGGGCCTGGCATAGCATCATGCTGACGTGCACTTTCATCACTTTCACCATCGGATTCTGCTGGGAACATTTGAGCAGGTATAAGCGATCGGAACGCAACGAACCTTAGAATCGATGTGGATAGCCCAAATTCAAGAGATCATCGCAACTGCTCCCGAACCAACTAATCAAATTGCCGCCGCTTGTGCGGCAACTGGTGCCGCTTAGCCGCATCCGCTTGCGATGCGCGTGCCAGAATGCTCTCACCACAACACCGCTCGATTCAATATTCTTCCGATTCGAGAGTAGATGATGATGGATGACGGCTCAGCGTACAGCAATCGTTCTTCTCTCGTTGATTGTCGTGATGGTCTTCACCATCCCGGCCCGCGCGGAAACTCCTTCTCCAATTGCGACAACACAGACAACATCCAACAGCGCTTCTCATCCCTGGCGCTCCGAAAATCCTGTCGGCATCGTCGATCGGCTGGAGCAGGTGGCGGATGCGGATGCCTGGTCGGCGGGAACGCTGGTGAATGCCAACGTGTTTCCTGATAGCCCGGCACGCGTGGAGCTGGGATATCGCGAATCCGATTTCCCGCGTAGCGGAAGTTGGACGGGGCCGATCAAGGATGCGGCTTTCCCATTTGATGAGCTGATCGCATCATTCAATGTGACGACGCCGACTGCGACCGGCGCGGTGCTGGAGATGCGCGTGCTGCAGAACGGCGACTGGTCTCCTTGGGTTTACATGCAGTGCTGGGGGAAGACCCTCGCATCGCCCGGACGCGTGACGCAATGGGATGGCGGACGCCTCAAGGTGGATACGCTGATGCTCGACAAGCCGGCGGCGCAGTACCAGGCGCGGGTCACGCTGGTGAGCTTCGCGTTTGAGAAAGGCGCGCCTAAACCCTCAATTCGCAGATTGAGCACTTGTTACAGCGGAGTCGTCAACGATGCGCAGCAGCGGGCGCACCTTCTGAGTGATGCGAATCCTTCAACACAGCCTTCGGCGGGCAACTGGGTGCGCGACCTTGATGTACCATTTCGGGCACAGGGAGAGGATGCGATTCCCAAGCCTTTGCGAAAGCTGATTTGCTCGCCGACCAGTACGTCAATGGTGCTGTCGTTTTATGGTACCGATCGGCCGACGCTGGATAACGCGTCGTCCATCTACGATCCGGTTTATGGCTTGTTTGGCAACTGGGGCCGGGCGATTTCGCGGGCGGGGGAAGTCGGGCTGGATGCCTACATCACGCGCTTCCGAAACTGGGACCAGGTCCACGCCATGATCGCCCGCGGCATACCGGTGGTCGCGTCGATCCGCTTCAACAAGGGCGAAGTCAAGGGCTTTTTGTACGAATCCACCCGCGGTCACCTGCTGGTCATCCGCGGGTTCAAACCCAATGGGGATGTCATCGTCAATGACCCGGCTCGCAAGGAAAAAGGGAATGGCGTTGTCTATCCCGCCGATCAATTCGCCAAGGCCTGGTTCGATCATGGGGGCGTGGCCTATGTCATTCAGAAACCCGACGACACGGGTTCGGTGGCACGGAAGAGTGGCGGCAACGTTGGACGCCAATAGGGTTTATGCGTCGTCGAAGAGCGATAGCAGTATAGCGCCGGCGTAAAGCACATTTCGTTCTTAGCAACCCCATTTCACGAGAGTGATTTGAACGCGCGCCCCACTTCCGAAATAGAAAGTCCGGATTCTCGTTGCCCTTTCATGTCCTTGCTGTAAAATACCCTCCCTCTTTTTCAATTCAAGCACCGAGGCGTACGACGCGGGAGGTTCCCATGAGGTGGTATCCAGCGCGTTGTTCATCGCGCAAGCGGGCATTTACGCTGGTCGAACTACTGATCGTGATGGCGATCATCGCGCTGCTGATCGCCATCCTGATGCCCGCCCTCGGCCGGGCGCGGGAGCAGGCCAGGCAAGTCAAATGCGCCAGTAATATCCGGCAGATTTTGTACTCCATCTCAATGTATGCCAACGATAACAAGGGGAAGCTGCCGATTCCCGGCCAGCGACTATATGCACCATTCTTAAAGGATCCGTACGATAACCATGGAGATTTGCCGGGCTCAGATTATGAAGCCGTCGTCATTACAGGCGACTTTAGCACCGGACACATTGATTACGATTGGGGTCATGGATCGCTCTGGTCTTACGTCGATGGCTCGGCGCTTGGGCGTCAACAGCTCTTCAACTGCCCATCGGACGACAATCAATATCTTTCTTCTCTCGATATTCAGTGGGTTGGAGGCGCTTTCGTAGGCATTAAATATGAGCCGTATGATCGAAATTTCTCCTACACGCTCAACGAGATGTTACGCGGCACCACGGCGCATTTGAACATCGTTACGGGGGTGTATATCCCTGATGGAATCCGCATCAACCAGATCGTGCATGCCGACCATAAGATACTGGTGGTTGAAGATGCCTACCCCAACCGTGGAGGCACCGAAGTCTCCGATCGCCCCTCACTCTCCGGCAACCTCGGCAATGCCGGCAGCACTCTGCTTTCAAATCGACATCTCAAGCGCAGCAACCAGGGCTTCGCCGACGGCCACGTTGAGTGTCTTTATCCGCAAGAGATGGGATTCGAAACCAATCTGCTCGGCACCGATCCTCAAACGAATGTCCACATCATGGACCAGGAAATGTACGACCACAGAAACTCCTGGAAGCGCATCTACTACGGCGATTTATTCGAAGATCCGCCTGTGCCCTTCGATAAGGTTGTGAAGGGATCAGCGGCGTGGCCTTGAATTTTCGGCGCTGGCTCCGATCGAAAAAAGATGGTGCACAAATGCCGCCATCAAGGGCAACCCGGCCATGCTTGGTACTGCGCGTCCTGTTCATTTGGCGAGTTTGGATTCTCCGACTCGAAACGACAGAACCGCAACTCCCAGCGCATAAAACAAGCGCCCGTCTTAGGCGTGACTATTCCCATTACGCAGCGTGACAAGCTTTGAGCGAATGTCGGAGATGCGCAACGTCTTGGTCGCTTCAAAATGCTCGGCGATGCGCTGGCGGTGAGCCGACAGAAGATCGCGGCGGGTGACGATGCCGACGACTTTCCAGGGCTCAGCGCGGGAGATGACCGGAAGCCGGCCGACGTCATGGCGAACCATGTGATCGACGGCTTCACGCAGCGAGCAGTCGTCGTAGACGACGCTGGGGCGACGATGGAGCAGCTTACCCACGCTCGTATCAGGCGGCGTCTTGGGATTTAGCAGATCGCGCCGGGTCAGCACGCCAAGCAGATGCGAATTGGCATCAAGCACGGGAAAGCCCTGGTGGCTGCTTTCGGGCGTTTCGCTGTTCACCCAGCTACGGACTTTCTCTACCGGATCGTCGGCAGCCAGCGTGGTGACCTTCTCAGTCATAACCTCGCGCACGAGCACCATGTCGAGATAATCAGCGTGATATTCCAGCGGCACGCGCACGCCTTTGCTGGCCATCTTGGCGGTCATGATCGAGTGGCGCATCATGAAGCTGGAGACTAGATAAGCCGCCACGCAACCGGCGAGGGCGGGCAAAATGCAGGTTGGCATCTGGGTGGTCTCAACCGCAAAGACCACGCTGGTCAGCAGCGCGCGGCTCGCACCGGCGAAGATCGCCACCATTCCCACCAGGGCGGCCATGCCGTAGCTGACGTGAGCGGAGGGGAACAGATGATTGGCGGCAAAGCCCAACCCCGCGCCCAGCGCGCCGCCGATGGTGAAAACCGGAGCGAGCGTTCCGCCCGCCGTCCCGCTGCCCAGCGAAATCGTCCATGAAGCGAATTTGAGAATGCCCAGGACGATTACAAAGGTCAGCACGCCGCCCATGGCATGAGTGCCATCGAGCTGCAGGAGGTAATCGAGGTTGTAATACCCTGATCCGAATGTTTGCGGCAAAACATATCCAATGACGCCGACCGCAATCGCGCCAAGCGCCGGGTGCCACATCCAGTGAATCGGCAGATGCTCAAAGAAATGCTCGATCGCGTAAACGGTATGGCTGAGGATCACCGAGCCGACGCCAGTCAGCGCGCCGATGATCAGATAGAGGACCAACGCCCATTGCGTCGGAGCTTCCATCGCCCGGCCAAAATGGAAGAAAGGCTCAGGCCCTTCGACAGCCACATGAAACGCCGCTGCCGCGACGCAGGCCAGTCCGACTGGAATCAGCGATCGCGGGCGGAATTCAAAAAGCAGCAGCTCGACGGCCAAAAGTACCGAAGCAATCGGTGCGTTGAAGGCGGCAGCGATGCCTGCCGCGGCACCGGCTGCCAGCAATATTTTTCTTTCCTGCGCGGTGACACTGAGGATTTGTCCGATGAGCGAACCCAGCGCGCCGCCGGTGGCGATGATCGGTCCTTCAGCGCCGTATGGAGCGCCGGTGCCGATGGAGATCGCTGCAGAAAATGGTTTGAGAAACGTCAGCTTCGGCGGGATTTTGCTCTGGTTGACCAGAACCTGTTCCATCGCCTCGGGGATGCCATGCCCCGCGACCGCGCGCGATCCGTAGCGAATGAGGAATCCGATGATCAGCGCGCCGATGATCGGCACGAGGATCACCCACGGCCCATACTGTCCCTTGATCAGCGGGTGATTGATGCTCGCGACCATTCCCGCGCGCGTGAAGTGGTGGAAGAGCAGAATGTTGGTCAGGATCGCGATGAAGCGGATCAATACCTGCGCCATCAGCGCAGCCAGCACCCCCACGATCACGGACAACACCGACAAATAGAGAACCCGGACATCGATCGGCGTGCTTTGGTGGGGCACGTCGGCCGCGATCAGCGTAGGTCCAAATGATGGGGAAACCGGGAGGCCGTCCGTCGTGGAGGCTTTTTCAACTTCGTGATCGTGCTCGGCCATTCGAACGTGCCCTTCGTTTCCCGGCAGCAGCCTTCGGAGTGTCCTCTTCAAACATCATGGGAGCATCTTCGTCGCCGATTCCGAGCTCCTCGACGAGTCGATCCAGCGATTCGGCAAGCTGTTTCAAATCACGGCCGGAGAACTTCTCGAGCGCTTCAACGAGCTGATCCTGCGCCGCGGTTGGGGCCGACTTTAAGGATGCGCGACCGGCCGCAGTGACCGAAACTTCCGCCTGGCGGGCGTCTTTCTGCGAACGCGTGCGGTCTACGAGCCCGCGCTCAACGAGCCGCTGCACGACGACCGAGACCGAGCTTTGATGCGTATGCGTTCGCTCGGCCAAGTCGTTGACGCTCAGCGTGCCGCCCTCGGCCAGTTTCTGGAGCACAAAAAGCTGCGCTCCCGAAAGCCCGACGCGTTTCTCCGCCTCGCGCGATGCCAGACGCAGAACCCGCACGATCTGGCGGATGGAATCCAGCACGCGGCGGACGGTGTTGTCTTCTTTCTTCATACTCTTCTTTGCGCTTGCAACCATAATGATCCTTTGGCCCCCAAGCGTTTGGGCAATACCTTAGCAGAACGTTCTGCGAATTCCAATATGGTTTTCAATGGAAGAAAGTTCGAATTGAAAGACAATTTTCAACTTTCGGGCCATACCTGCGTCAATTTTACATCGGAACCATTATATTACGGGTTACGCTTCTTTTTGAGCGCCAAGAACGCCAAGGAGCCAAGGAAGTTCATTTTTGATTTTTCTTGGCGCTCTTGGCACCCTTGGCGTTCTTGGCGCTACGACTTGCCGATCAGGATGCCGGCGAGGAAAACCAAAGTGCCGCCCAACACAACCTGCACCGTCGCCGAAAGCCAGGGGGTATCCATATATTTATGGCGGATGTAGGAAATTGAAGCCAATTCAATCGAGACCACGATCATCGCGACAATCGTTGCGGGCCAGAAGGCTGGGATGAGATAGGGCAGCGTGTGACCCAGCCCACCCAGTGTTGTCATCAGGCCGCACACGAGTCCGCGGATCAGCGGATGGCCGCGACCGGTCAGGCTTCCATCATCGCTGAGCGCCTCGGCAAAGCCCATGCTGATCCCCGCGCCGACCGATGCGGCAATGCCGACCAGAAACGCTTTGTGAGGATTGGTCGTCGCGAAGGCGGCGGCAAACAGCGGCGCAAGCGTCGAAACCGAGCCATCCATCAGCCCAGCCAGACCCGGTTGCACCACCTGCAGCAGGAACAGTCGGCGGCGGGCTTCATCTTCTTCATGAAGCGCCGGCTCGGTCAGATGTTCTTCGGTGAGTTTCTCGGCGGCTGCAATGTGGCCGCGCTCGGCCTCAGCAAGATCCAGCAGCAGTTGCCGCATGTTCAAATCGCTCGTTCGCGCCGCGGAGCGCTGATAAAAGAGACGCGTCTCCATTTCGAGCGATTCGGCCATGCGACGCATTTGATCGATCCCCAGCGACTTTTGCAGCCAGATCGGGCGGCGCTTTACAAAGCCCTTCACGTCCTGCTTGCGGATGAGCGGCACATGATCGCCAAACTGCTTGCGATAGAGATCCATCAGCTTTCCATGATGCTCAATCTCCTCCTGCTGCATGCCTTTGAAAACCTGCGCGGTGGCCGGATAGGTTTCGCGCAGAGACTCGGCGAAGTCGCCATAGATGCGCCCATCTTCTTCTTCCAGTGAAATGGCCAGCGCCAGCACTTCGCGTTCGGTGAGACTGTTGAATGATCGCATAATATTGCTTCCGTCTAAAGCCCATTAGGCCCAATTCGGTCGGACAAGCATAGGCATTTTCTTCGGCGCGACATCTCAAGACTTGCTCGCGCGCCACCACTCCGCGACACTTGCTGTGCTATGGCATTGGAAATTCTTCCCAGTATCGATCTTCGCGGCGGGCGGGTCGTCCGCCTCAAGCAAGGCGATTACGGTCGGCAGGTGAATTACGACGTCGATCCATTCGATGTGGCGAAATCCTTCGCACAAGCGGGCGCGAAATGGATGCATCTGGTCGATCTCGACGGCGCCAAGGAAGGCCGGCCGATGCAGACGGAATTGATTTCAAGACTGATTGGCGCATCGGGCCTGAAGGTCGAAGCCGGAGGCGGGATTCGCCAGACTGATGACATTCGCATACTTCTGGATGCAGGGGCAAGTCGAGTCGTCGTCGGCACTCGTGCGATGGAAGATTGGGACTGGTTCAAGACCCTTTCGCACCAAGCCCAATTCGCCGGCAAGCTGGTGCTGGCAGTGGATGCGAAGGATGGAATCGTCGCCACCCGAGGATGGACGGAATCGTCAAACCGTCGAGCGACAGACGTCGCAGCGCAAGTTAGCGATTGGCCATTGGCCGCGCTTCTCTATACGGATGTGGCTCAGGATGGAATGCTTGGGGGACCAAACATCGAGCAGACGCGATTGCTGGCCGAGGCCGGAAAAGTGCCCGTCATCGCCAGCGGCGGCGTCGGACATCTCGATCACATACGACAACTTACAAAAATCCCAGCCTGGGGCGTGATTGTCGGGCGAAGTCTATACGAAGGGAAAGTGGATTTGGCCGAAGCGATTCGAATAGGGAAAGAGAGCAAATAAAAAGACCGCTCGAAAATCGAGCGGTCTTTTTGCATACCTTGCGAGGCGGACAGGCGCCTCGCGCAATGTCTTTGCTCAATCGGCATCGTCGAAACCGGACGAGCCGACAGCCTTTCAGGCTTCCTGGGGTTCGAGGGCGGCGACATTCAGCACTTCGCCAATCGCCTGTTCAAGGCGACGCTCGGCCATGCGGATGTCGTAGGAAGCGACGCCCGTGCGGCGATGGGCCGCCAGGCGATCGAGCCCGCCGGGGCTGATCGCATCATGCAACTTGGCGTTGATCAATGATTCGATCGCGCGACGAAGCGATTCAACATGACTCTCTACCACGGCAACTCTCCTTGCGCCCAAACGGCGCGGTAAGGATGCTCGGCGCTCCACGGAAAGGCATGAGGCACTTGCTTGAAAAAAGCGGTGCGATGCCCAACGGGTGCATCAGAGCAAAACAAAATTTAGGTAGGAATCAAAACGCCGACAGGAGCGTTGGATCCCTTTCACATGCCTGCGGAGTTAGCTGACGGGCTGGGAGTTGAAAGTCTCCGTCGGTAACAAAAGGCCGATCACACGTTCGACCGAACTTCACTGTTACCGATGCGCCCCTGCCGGTCCTGGCCCTTTTCAAGGCTGTGCCGGTGATGCGGATTCACGTTCTCCGCATTTGGGTTCTCCGCGCCCCCGGATGGCCGGGAGCTTAGGCGGTCAAGCACGACGCATTCTAGAGGTCGCTGGACCTCTGTCAAGTCGTGATTCACAAATCAACAGCAAATACACAAGGATTTATAAAGAGCGATTGATGGGGCCGCAATGGCAAAAATCGACTAAATCTCGTTTCCGAAATCTGATCGCAGACCCATGCCCGAACCTCACATGCTTTTATCGCCCGCGTTCTGCCCCGCCGGCGCGTTCAAGCAAAGTTCCATACGCCACAGCGGCGCAGAGGTTCCCTCGAGTCGAACGGCGTGATAGCCGAGCTTCTGATAGAACTGAACCGCCCGACGATTGGTCGGTGAGACATGCAACTCAACGCGCTGCGCTTCCCAGCTTCGGAAGTAGCGCTCGGCATAGGCGTGAAGGAGCTTGCCATTGCCCGCTCCACGAAATGAGCGAGCCAGGTAGAAGAGATTGACGTAGCCAAGCGTTTTCCCGTAGGGAACCTGAAGCTCCAGATGACCGACAAAGCGCTTGCCTTTGAAAGCTAAGACAAATCCTTCGGGATATTCTTCGATTTTATCTTTGAGCCAGGCGAGGTAACGGACATCGCCTTCAAAGCGGGAATCATCGCCGAAGGTTTCAATGCAGGCATCGCGACGATTGCGCGCGACTCGCGCCGCGTCGCTCGGCAGATGGATGGTTCGGTAAGTCAGCCCCAGTACGTCTACAACCACGAACGCATAGGATGCCCGCAAGCGCTTGCGAATGCAATAAGGCACGCACCCGAGATTGCAGACATAACCTGAAAAGCTCCGCCACATACCGAAAGCGATCTCTCGGGAACCTGCGATGGAGGGCGGGAATTCCCTTGTATTTCATACTCGCGACCGTTAATTTCCAAAACTGGAGCAGGAGAGCAAAGGTGGGAAATTGCGTGCGCGGCCGCCGGCAGGCGTGGGGTTTTCCGCAGGTCAAAATAATGGAGCCAATGCTCCGTCGTTGACAGCCAGGCTGTGGTTGTCGGAGACATAGCTCTGCAATTCTTGAAAATGGGAGAAGAAAAAGTGGGAATTCGAAAATCCGCCCTTCGGGCCGCCGTTGCGTTGGTTCTTTCTTGCGCTGCCTCAAGTCTGCGAGCCGGCGTTGTCAGCACCGGTGACGTAAGTCCCGACCCAACGACCAGCGACGCCGCTACCTTTGTTTACGTCGGCAATACCGCCGACGGCTCAGTCGCCGTTAGCGCGGGCAGCACCGTCGTCTCAAACTGCACCTTCCTTGGTTATAGTCCCGGCGTGAACGGCGCTGTCACGGTCACCGGCAGCGGCTCGACATGGAGCGATGGGGGCGGCAACGGCGCATACTATGTGGGCTATTCGGGCGACGGCACCGTGAACATCGCGGCTGGCGGCACGATTCATGCCGGTGTTTACCTGGGGTTCAATGCAGGCTCCAGTGGACAAGCCACCGTCAGTGGCGTCGGATCCTCCTGGGTCGGGACGGGTGGCTTCTATGTCGGCAACGACGGCGCAGGAACGCTCACGGTCAATAATGGTGGAACGATCAGCGGCCTCGGATATATCGGCTCTGATTCCGGCTCGACTGGCGTCGTCACGCTCGATGGCGCCGGCTCAGCATGGACCCAGGGCATAGGCGGCATCTACGTTGGCGGAAGTGGCACCGGGCTTTTGCAAATCGTTCACGGCGCCACCGCCAGCAGTGACTCCGGCTACATCGGCGAATCCAGTGGCGGTATGGGCACCGCGCATGTTGATGGCGTGGGCTCTCAGTGGACAGGAATGATCGGGGGACTGTACGTCGCCGACGGAGCCCCAGGTAACTTGACTATCTCTCACGGCGGCATCGTCAGCAGCGATTCCGGATATGTCGGCGGCTCTGTGCCCGAGGCCACCGGAAAGGCCACAATCGACGGACCGGGTTCGGCCTGGACCGACAATAAATATGGCATCTACGTGGGGGATACCGGGGCCGGCACTCTCTCGGTCAGAAACGGGGGCAGGCTCGATAGCGTCGGCGGGTATGTGGGGATCCTTGGCGCCGGCGCTCTCACCGTCGATGGACCAGGTTCTCTGTGGAACAATACCGATCTGCTCGAGATTTCCCCCAGTAGCACTGTATCCATCAGCCACGGCGGGAAAGTCACTGCCACAACCCTCTCGCTGGATGCCCCCTCCGCGCTGCTCACAATGACGGTCGGCGACGGAAGCTCCCTCGACCTTGGCACGGGCTCGGTGACAAACAACGGCGTCATCCGACTCGCCGCCGCACCGGCCGCCGTCGCCGGCAACATCTACTCCCCAATAACTGCCGCCGCTGGCGCCACCTGGGGCACGGTGCAGGCGCTCGGCGGGACCTGGAACAGCAGCACGTCCACGTTTACGGTCTCCACCGCAGCTTCAGGCAATGCCGGCGCGCATATCGTCCTCGATCTCGCGCAGCAACAACGCGTCATCGTCACCGACCCCGCCACCGGGCACACGGTCATCGCCTCCTTCGCGGCTACAGCAACCTCAAACCCGCTCGATTTCGTGGCAAGTTCGCTGACGCCCCAGCAGGCCGCCCTGCTTCCGCCGGATCAGACTCTCCTGGCCGGCTGGACCTTCAGTGCCTCGGGCTACACGGAAGGTGATCCCGTTTACCTTTCGCTCGAAGTCGGCCCCGGCTTCACCACGACCGATCTTGAAACCTGGCATTACGATGGCACGACCTGGTCCGCCTACACCCCAGCCGACTTCTCTTACGACGGCCAATATGCCAGCTTCACCGTCACTGGCTTCAGCGGCTACGCCGTCACCGCGCCCGAACCCGCCTCGCTCACCATTCTGGCACTGATAGGCGGGAGCATGCTCACCTTCCGCCGGGTCCGGGCGGTGAAGCACCTCTGATCACTGGCTCAATTATCCGTCTGGGAAGGGGCTTTTCGCCTTTAGTGGCGTGCTGCCGCTGCTGACTCTCAAAGCGTTGACCGTATATAATGGGGCGATGGGCCTGCGATCGCGGATTAAAGACCCGTTCAGCGCGATGTCTCATTGGTTCGGCGCGGCACTTGGCGTTGTTGGACTGGCTGCCCTGATTGAAGCTGGGCGCGCATCACCGGGCCGAATGGCGGCGCTGACGATCTATGGCGGGACACTGATTCTTCTCTTTGTCTGCAGCGCTCTGGCCCATTCGATTCGTGGATCGGCTCGCGTCCAGGACCATCTCACTCGTCTCGACTGCGCCGCAATCTTCTTCCTGATTGCCGGGACCTATACGCCCGTCTGCATCATCGCACTGCATGGCCCATTGGGAGCCGCCATCCTCATTGCCCAGTGGACGCTTGCCACCATCGGCGCGGCTGTCGTGCTTTTGGGGCGCGGCAAATCCAATTTGCCACGCACGGTGCTTTATTTATGCATGGGATGGATGGGGTTGATCGCCGGCATTCCGGTCTTTCATTCGCTGTCGCCTGGCGCGATCGCCTGGCTGCTGGCGGGCGGCGCCGCCTATTCCATCGGCGCAATCATCTTCATTACCGATCGTCCCCACCTCTGGCCGGGCCGTTTCCTCGCCCACGATCTCTGGCACGTGCTGGTGCTCATCGGCAGCGCCTGTCATTTCATTATGATTCTCTATTTTGTCGCGTGACGTGCAGAGCGGCCTTCTAAAAATCAGTCTTGCTGAAATGAAACCGCACTCCCGCCGTCTCGGCTTCAGTCAGCAGCGCCTCGGCTGCCTTCAGGTCGCGCAGGATCGGGTTGGGTTGTTTGAAATCGTTGAGATTCGCGCCGACGTATTCGGTTAACGCCCGCGTCGTCTTTAATCCTTCGGCAGCGGCATACCACAGCTCGGGCGGCACGCGCATCTTGGATGGATCGAATCCATCCGCCTTGAGCTGCTCGATCACCGTCGCGGGATTTTCAGAGAGCAGCGATGTGATCGGATTGACGTTCCGACGGCGGGCGACGCTGTCGAGTTTGTCCGATTCGCGCGCGAGGGCTTTACCGGTGGCGCCTTTGGCGTAGGCCGCCTGTCCGGGAAGCTGCTTTTCAAGCGTTACGATAAATGCGATGGCCAAGCGACTCGCCCTCCTTCAATTCGGCGGTATTCTTCGATTACGAGCCGCCCCACGCGAATCTCAATATGCGTTCGTGCCGCATTCAGGACATCGGTCAGGCGTGGCGCGGAGATCATACCCGCAAACAGCGCAGCGCGGCGTCGTTTCATCTTCAGACACGCGCGGAAGCCGCCAGATCGCGATGCCGATTCCAATGATCGTGAAAAACGGGATCGCTGCGACGGCAAAGCCCATCCACGAGCCGCCGGGCGGATGGATCAGCGAATATACGATGTAGCCGATCGCTATGCTCAGCAAAAGGAGGTTCAGCGTGAGGGCGCACAGGTAAATCCACAGCAGAAGCTGACGATCGCGCCGTCTCAATGGCCCGCCTCGATGTGCTTTTGCACAAAACTCCACGCCGACTCATCATCGAACTGATGGCCGCCTTGAAAGATGACGTATTTAAATCGGTCGGCTAATCCCAGCTTTTTATAAAACGCTTCTGATTGCTGCACCATCTTCGTCCCTGGGTCGCGATGGTCAGAGTCATCTTTGCTGCCGGCCTGAATCTCCAGCGCCCGCGGACAAATGAGCGCAACCAGATCGCTATCGCGAAAGAGTGTGAAGCGATTCATAAATTCAAAATCGCTGGGCACCGACAGCTCATCGCGCTCGTAGCGCCCTTCCTGCACGCCGTAATAGCAACTCGATACCGACACCTTGATTCGCGTATCCACGGCCGGCGTCACCAGCGCGTAGTAGCCGCCATAGGAAAGGCCGACCATTCCGACGCGTTTCGGATCGACCTCCGGCCGCTTGAGCAGCACATCGAGGCTTCGCGTGATCTTCGCGATCTCGACGGCCGTCAGACTGGTGCCGACGAGGCGCATGCGCTTGTCAATTTTGTTTCGAATGTCTCGCGGAAATCCCTTGGCGACAAACAGGTGCTGGGGCGCGAAGACGACATATCCGCGCTTGACGCCGCCGCGCACCATGTCGTGGTAATTGGCTCCGCCATGGAAGAGCGCCACTTCGGGCGATCCGCCGCCGCCATGCATGGAGATGATCAGGGGCGCTTTGCGGGTGATCCCCTTTGGAACGATGTAAATGCCCTCGGCATGCACCTCAGGCAGAATCGGGATCATTGCGCGGTAATAGGTGCCGATGCTGTCTTCACCAATTTGATCGAAAGTCGCCGGTGCTGAAGGCACCTCGCCCGGAGGCGGATAGCCGATGCTGTCGCAGAAGGCGGCACGATACGGCTCGGCTGACTTCGCGAACGCCTGTGGCGAAGAATAATCGGGATGAAACAGGGCGTGCAGTCGGCTGTCGTCCTTCTTCATTGCTTCAATGTACGCATCCAGCTCTTTTGCCTGCTGCGTGCGAAGGGGGTCGGAAGCCGACACATCCTGTTCGAAGTAGGGCGAGGGCTTGGGCGCAGCTTTGGCGCGGACGAGCGGCGAAATGGAAAGAGCGAGGATCGCGATTGCACACCAGCAAATGGCGGATTTCATATCGGTGATACCGTTTTGAAATGCGAGCGTGAGTTGCGATTAAATTGCTTGGCCCCGAAGTGCGCCGTTGAGGATCTCGGGATTTCCCGCGATGCGTGCTGCGCCGCAGGCGGCATGGTGATCGGTGTCGCCGGTGCTGAAGGTCCATCCTGGCCGGGCGAGGCTGGTGAGCTGATATTCGATCTCGTCGCGGAGCTCGTTCATCAATGGGCCCAGGCGGATGCCCAGCCCGCCCGCCAGCACAATGTGATTTGGGCGATACAGCGCATGACAGATCCGGATCGCGCGCACGAGAGCCTGCATCGGCGGGTCATCGATCCGCAGCTTCGGCGCGACCGGACCAGAGCCATACTGTTTTCGAAGTGCCGCCGCCCCGACGTAACCTTCCAGACCACCCGCCCCACCATCCGGCGCGACGACCTTTTCCCCGGCGACGGCTACATCGATCTGTCCAATATGTCCCGGCGAATCGCCATCGACTTTCAGCGGCACGCCATCGTCCAACACCGCAGCGCCCACGCCCGTCCCTAATGCCAACACGAGCAATCGACCGGTGCAGCGCCGCGATACATAGACATCCACCGCCGTGGCCAATGTGTCATTGACGATGCGCACCCGATCGCCGACTTCCGCGCCGGCCGCCGCAGCCGCTAACTCGCGCAACTCAAGACCATGCAAACCCGGAACGTTGGCCGAGTACTCGACGCGCTGGCGCGTCTCATCCAGCACACCCGGCACGCAAAGCCCGACTGCCGACACATCTTGCGCCCGCCCGGCAACCGCTTCGGTCACCGCGCCCAGGATCTGCTGTGAATTGGGAAGGTGATATTGCCCCTTGGCCAGCCATTGGATGGACCGTCCGCGCAACGCCGCGATTTTCACGCTCGTTCCGCCTATGTCGATTCCGAGAGTGATCGGCGCGTCGGTCATCGGCCCCTTTTTAATCTTTTATTGCTCGCGCGTCATGACCATGGGAACAGGCCGGCGAACTTCCAGCCCGTCCTGCAGCAACTGCGTCAGGGTAAGCTCGTTTCCCTGGATCGCTACGCGATACTGGCTGTGCGGCCGATCTTCGTTGTCCCCGATCCACATATCCATCGTGTCGGGTGATGCAAAGCGATAGTGGCCGTTTTCCTTCTGCGGATATTGCAGGAAGGCGCGCTGATAAGATCCGTCATCCTTGAATGTCAGCACGAAGCCGGCTCCATGGGCTGGGTCTCCGCCTCGCCATGCGCCGACGATTTTGTCCTGGGGACCTGATGGCCTGGACGGCTGCGTGGTAGCGCCGCTGCGCGGATGAGAAGCGGCCGTGGGCGAGTTCTGAGCCAGTGCATCGCGAAGGGTCTGCACTTCCATCTGCAGTCGGCTGACCTCTACTCGCAGGCGGTTGTTCTCGGCACGCAGGCGCTCGAGCTCGCCGACTGGCTCGGTTGCAGCGGGACGGGTGGCCATTTTTGCTTGCAGGCGCTTTTGAGCTTCTTCAACCGAGAGTTGCGCCGAAGCGAGGCGTCCTACCACAAAGATTGCCAGCAGCACGCCGAGCGCCATTGCCCACCGGGTCATAGTTGTCTCCTTCGAGCGTTGAACCAACACCGGAACCGCCGGGTCCGGTATGGGAAGTATACCGATTGACCACCATAGAGCTGCTAACAAAATGCCCCGAAGACAAGGTCGGGTCGAAAACAGGAAGCTATTACCCCCGCGCGCAACGCTGTTTAGCGGTCGGACTTGTCCGACGCTGTGCGCGCCTTGGTTGGAACGCTAGGATTTCAGAGCACGCGCGTGTGGAGGAAAAAGCCGCGCGCAACGGCTCGCAAGCGAGCCGCTATACTGGTCCCCAATCCCACTTATGTGGGCCCTTTATTCGCTTGACAACAGCCCGATGGGTCGAGTGTACTTGGTAAAAGACTTTTCCTCTAATATTTGGGTTGGATTCCGCTCCGTAGCGCGGGCGGTTTGAACCCTGTAACTTTTACTCCCCCGCGGAAGGAGAAATTCCGATGAAGCGACGGATGACTAAGGACGGGAAGCCCCGGCAGGATGGCACCAATCGCCGAGACTTCCTGAAGTATTCGGCTCTTGCAGCCGGGTACGGCGTATGGGTTGCCACGGAAAAGAACGAAGTGGCCCTGGCCCAGCAGGCGGCCAACGATCGCGTCAACGTTGCGTGGGTCGGCGTGGGGGGTAAAGGTGACAGCGACAGCTCGCAGGTTACCAAGTTCGCCAACCTCGTCGCCATCTGTGACGTCGATGAAGAGCACACCAACAAGAAGCTCGATGAGCTCAAGAAGGCCGGCAAGCCCGCCCCCAAGGTTTTCAATGACTGGCGCAAGATGCTCGACGAGATGGGCAAGGAAATCGACGCCTGCGGCGTTTCGATTCCCGATCATAACCATGCCATTGTCACTATCCATGCGATGAAGCTTGGCAAGCACGTTTACACCCAGAAGCCCCTGACGCACACCGTCGCCGAAGCGCGCATGATGCGTGAGGTCGCCAATGAGATGAAGATTGTCAGCCAGATGGGCAACCAGGGCACCGCCTCGCCGGGCCTTCGTTCGGGCGTGGAAGCGATTCAGGCCGGCGCGATCGGCAACGTCAAGGAAATCCACATCTGGACCAACCGCCCGATCTGGCCCCAGGCCCCGAAACTCATGAACTGGCCGGCAGCCCAATCGGTCCCCAGCACGATGAATTGGGACGTGTGGCTCGGCCCCGCGCCGGAAACCCCGTACAACAAAGAAATCGCGCCGTTCAACTGGCGCGGCTACTGGCGGTTTGGCACCGGCGCCATGGGCGATATGGGTTGCCATACCTGCAACCTGCCGTACATGGGCACCCAACTGACCGAGCCGACGAAGGTCAAGGCCGTCTGCGCCGACCTCAATCCGGTCACCTATCCGGCCTGGGCCACCGTCGAATACGAGTTCCCCAATCCCAAGGGCGGCGATCCAATCAAGGTCTACTGGTATGAAGGCCACTTCGGCTACGTCAAGATGAAGAAGGATCGTAAGACCGGCGAAATGGTGCCAGACCAGATCCAGAACCTGCCGCCAAAGCCCCTGTTCCATGGCGTCACGCCTTCTGACAGCGGTTCGCTGACCGTTGGTGACAAGGGCACGCTTTACTCGCCGCAGGATTACGGCGGGAGCTGGATGCTGCTGCCGAAGGAAAAGTTTGAAGACTTCAAGAAGCCCGAGCCGACCCTCCCGCGCTTCAAGAGCACCCGCGATGACGACAACATGAAGCTCGAATGGATCAATGCCATCAAGGGCGAAGGCAAGACCCTGTCGAACTTCAACTACGCCAGCCGGCTGGTGGAATTCATCCTTCTGGGCAACGTCGCCAACCGCAACCCCGGCGATACGCTCGAGTGGGACACCAAGGAAATGAAGTTCACCAATAACGAAGGGGCCAACAAGCTCCTGAAGGTTGAATATCGCGATGGCTGGTCGCTGACCTAAGCTTTGCAGATATTTCAATAGCATGAATTGGGGCGGACGCATTGACGTCCGCCCCTTTTTTATTGATAGATAGGTCGATGATCCGCACGAAAATCGTCGCGACGATGGGGCCGGCCTGCGGCGGCGAAGACGGGCTGCTCGCGCTCTTCCAGGCGGGTGTCAATGTTTGCCGCCTCAACTTCTCCCATGGCTCGCTGGATGAACACGCGAAGCAGATTGGCCAGATCCGGGAGGCGGCCAGGCGATTCGGTAAATCGATTGCCATTCTCGGCGACTTGTGCGGCCCCAAGATCCGGCTCGGACAGGTCGCCGCAGAAAATGGATCGGATGGCATGTCGATTAACGTCGGCGACGAGCTACATATCTGCCGGGAAACGATCGTCGGGCGCGATTGCCGGGTCAGCACGACCTATCCCCATCTGATCGACGACGTGCAAATCGGCGACCGGATTCTCATCGAAGACGGAGCTCTGCGTTTTGTCTGCACGCAAAAGAGCGAATCGGAACTGCGCTGCGCCTGCACCATCGGCGGCGTTCTCAAAAGCGCCAAAGGCATCAATCTTCCCCACACGAATGTCAGCATTCCCTCCATCACCGATCGCGATTGGGAATGCGTCGCCTGGGCGATCGAGCATGAACTGGACTACCTCGCGCTCTCCTTTGTGCGCAAGCCCGAAGATCTCGAATCGCTCCGGCAGCATCTGAAATCGAAAGGCCGACCGATTCCGATTATCGCCAAGATCGAGAAATCGGAGGCGGTCAAGCAGATCGATGCGATCATCGAAGCGTGCGACGGGATTATGGTGGCCCGCGGAGATCTCGGGGTCGAGATAGATGTTGCGCAAGTCCCGATCGTACAGAAGGACCTGATCCGACGCTGCCAGGCGGCGGCCAAGCCGGTCATTGTCGCGACGCAGATGCTGCAAAGCATGATCGAGCAGGCTTCGCCGACGCGCGCTGAAGTAAGCGACGTGGCGAATGCGATTTTCGACGGCACCGATGCGGTGATGCTCAGCGGCGAAACATCGGTCGGCAAATTCCCGCTGGCTGCGGTGCATGTGATGAGCCATGTCGCGGAAGTCACGGAGGAATATCTGAATTCCAGCGATGGGGTGAAAGAGCCGCCAATTCGGCTCGGGTCGCTCGGCGGCTCGACTGCGATGGCCAAGGGCGCCTGGCAGATCGTCCATGAGCTTCGCCCTTCGGTTGTCGCGCTCTGGAGCCAAACCGGAACCACCGCACGAATCTTTTCCAAGCTTCGGCTCAATGTGCCGATCGTGGCTTTTTCCAGCGACCCCTGCTCTCTTCGGCGGATGGCGCTGCAATATGGCGTGATGCCGATCCAGATGGAGCTGCCGAAGAATATGGAGAGCTTCGTGGACGGGATTGATCATCTGCTGCGCGAGTACGAGCTTGCTGCTGAAGGCGATCGCGTGGTGATTGTCGCCGGCGCGCCGTTGGGAACGCCGGGCCTCATGAACGGCATCTTCATCCATACCGTCGGCCAAAGCTGGCGCGCGGCGATGGAGCGGTCGGCTGTTTCCGATTGCTCACTGCTGGACTCCTGAACGATGTTCTTCCAGAATGGCGGCTGAAGTTCGATTCGCAAACCGCGCGGGCTTGATTCGCGTATCGACGGCTATGCACAAGCTTCTGGCGACCCTTTCGATGATGTTCCTGCTGACCGGCTGCATGCTGCGCCCGGTCAATCCCAATGCGCCGATCGCTACGGACATCGATCCCAAGAGTGCGCTCAACGACTACTGGTACAAAAAACCGGCGGTGGTGACGGTTGAAGCGGCGCATATCGAGCCTCTTTGGAATGCTGCAGTGGAAGCCACTAAGGAGCGATCCTTTATCATCGATCGGCGCGACTTCCGAGAAGGCTGGCTCTCGACCCAGCCGCTGGTTTCGAAGCAGCCGTTTGAGTTTTGGCGCGGCGACGTAGTCAGCCCTGTCGCTGAATTGCAATGCACGCTCTCAACCATGCGGCGGACGGTCCGCTTTCATTTCACCCGCACCACGGATGGAAAATACATCTGCGAGCCGAAAGTGGTCGTCGAGCGGTATGCGATGCCGGAGCGACGGATCACGGCAGTCGATCAATATCTGGAAGCTTTCACGACGCTGCATGCCGCCGAGGATGCGACAACGGAAGAAGGTCAGGCCATTCGCGTCGAATACTGGTATGCGGATGGGCGGGATTATGATCTGGAGCGCGTCCTGGCCGAGTCGATTCGCAATAAGCTGGATGCGGCGCAAAAGGGCTCGGCCGTGTTGCTCGCTTCGGACAAACGGTGACGAGCAACTCGCAGTCTATCCCCCACTTTAGCCGCCCCACCTGTGGGGCGCGGCCAGTTGCTCACGAAGTGCGATACAGAAATGACGAGCATCGCGAGCTAACGCTCGAGAAGTTTACGTGCGCTCGACATCTCCTCGACGCGCTCCCGCAGGCGGAGCGGCTAAAGTAATACGGACGATGCTGGCGCATCGACAAAGGGATTCTTTGAACTGTACGCGGAACGTCATTCCCCTTCGACTATCAGCGGCGCCGGAGCATCGTCGATCACCCCATGTCGATGCGCCTTCTCGTGGAACACACGGATGGCCTCTAGTTGGCGCGGTCCGATATCGAATTGGAGATTGCGAGTGAGATATTGCCGCGCGATGTCGGCGGGCCAGCCGAGCGGACGCGCGTGTCGCTCGATGATTTGTTCGACGTGAGCGAGGCCATTTCGCTTGGCAGCTTCGAGTCGCTGGTTCAAATCTCCACATTTGACCCCCGCGCGGACCATCCAGGCGGCAAAGACAAACGGAAGGCCGGTCAGCTCTTTCCAGGCCTCGCCCAGGTCCAGTTGATGATGAAGATCCTTCGGCTCTTCGCAGATGACTTTGTCGCCAATGAGCAGGCGAGCGGTGCGCGCTGCGGAGGGAGAATCCGGCCGAAATCGGGTCAATTCAATAAACTCGGGTTGTATACCAAAACGTTCGGAAAGAATGATGCGCGCCAGCGCCACCGACGTATGGCTGTCCGTATCGCAGGCGAGCGCATCGATCTGCTCAATCGGAATCGGGCTGAAGATGCGAACGGTCAAAGTCGGACCGTCGGAACCAATTCCTCCGCCGGTGAGGACGCGCAATCCGCCCAGCCGCTGGTAATCGATCACTGGAAGCAGTGCTACATCGAGGCGTTTCTCAATCAGCCCATCGAGCAATCTCGACGGCACTTCAAGCGACAACTTGATTCGACGGTCGTCCTCTAACCCATAGATCAGCGGCTTGGCATTGAGAAAGCTCACGCTGCCAACGCGCAATGCACTTTCATCGATAGAAGCGGCGCCGGACATATCAAACAGTGTAGGTCGCGCGGTCCCTGCATCAATTTATTTCAAGCGTTTTGAAATCTGCGATTACTCCTGATTCTCTTTTAACCAGCGCATCACTTCCTGCTCATGTCCTTCCGGTTTCACCTTGTGGAAAACATGTCGGATGGCTCCGCCCTTCCCGATGATGAAAGTGGATCGGGCGGCGCCCCAGTATTTGCGGCCGTACATGTTCTTTTCTTGCCACATGCCGTAGCGGTCGCAGACCGCATGATCGGCATCAGCCAGCAGCGGGAAATTGAGCTGAAACTTGTCGGCAAAATCCTTCACGTCTTCGATCGGATCGGGGCTGATGCCCAGCACCGCGACGCTGGCTTTTTCGTAATCGGAGCGCGCATCGCGAAAGCCGCAGGCTTCTTTGGTGCAGCCGGGCGTGTCGGCTTTGGGATAAAAGTAAAGCACGACGGGTTGTTTGGCCGCGAGCTTCAGAAGCTCGATTGTCTTGCCGTTGCTTGCGGGAAGCGTGAAATCGGGAGCCTTCTGGCCGACTTCTGGAATCTTGTATTCGTGCGCCACCTGCCCCTCCTTACTGAAGCTTCTTCTTCAATAGCGCATTGACCGTTCCCGGATCCACCTGGCCGCCGTGCGCTTTCATGAAGGCCCCCATCGCCTGGCCAAATTGCTTGGCGGTGAACGAGTTGCTGGCCAGAAAGGCATCGACCAGCTTCTCGGCATCCTCTGCCGAGGCTTTCTTGGGCATGTACTGCTCAACGATCGCCAGTTCCTGGTTGAACTTGGCGGCTTCGTCGTTTTTCCCCAACCGCTGATATTCTTCCTGCCCCTTGCGGAGCTTCTTGGCATAAGCCGCGACCGCCTCTTCGGCGGTGATGGGTTTGGGGGCAAGGTCAATGTTCTTGACCTCATTGAGAAGCATCCGGATGACCGTCAGCTTCTCTTTTTCCCCCGCCTTCATGGCGGCTTTCATGTCTTCCTGTAATCGCGAGAGCAGTTCCATTTTGACTCCACGGCAAATTCTGGTATGGTCTTTTTTCTCTGGGGTTAAGGCTTTTTAGCATTACAGCCTTGTTTCCCATTCGCGTCCGCGACCAGAATTCCTGATCGCGTCGGCTCCTGAGACAAACTAGACCGATCGAAAGGGTCTTGCGGGAATCGTGAGCGACGCCGCGCCTTTCCATTGGCCAGATGGTCGGCGCAAGAACGAACCCTGTCAACCAACGTCAATCAACCTTGTTGCAACGATGACCAACGGAAGCGTCGAAGGCATCCTTCAAATCACCGACGAACGGCAAGACGGTCAGCTTCGCGACCCGGCCCACCCGCTGCGCCCGATCCGCGGAAACCTGATGGTTCCCCGCGAGCTCATTCGCGAATTTCGGCTGCGCCCCGGCCTGCTCCTGCGCGGCAGCCCCCGCGGCCGAATGCTCGGCAAGCTCGAGGCGATCGAGAACCAGCCGCCCGATGATTACACCGACCGAACCCCGCTCTATGACTCGACCGCGCTCGATCCGCAGCCGATGCTGCGCCTGGAGCACAACGCCGCCGAGCTGACGACGCGCATCATCGACATTCTCGCGCCGGTCGGCTTTGGCCAGCGCGGCCTGATCGTCGCCCCGCCGCGCACAGGCAAAACCATCCTTCTTCAGAACATCGCCCGCGGCGTTCATGCCAATTATCCGCAGGCGCAGCTCATGCTGCTGCTGGTGGACGAGCGGCCCGAAGAAGTGACCGACATGAAGCGCAACGTGCCGGGCACGGTCTACGCTTCATCCAACGACAACACGATCGACAAGCACCTGGACCTGGCGCAGCTCGTGATCGAGCGATGCAAACGGCAGGTGGAATACGGGGCCGACGTTGTCGTCCTGCTCGATTCGCTCACGCGACTCGGCCGGGCTTTCAACAGCGGTGGGCCGGGCGGCGGCAGGACTATGTCCGGCGGGCTCGACAATCGCGCGCTGGAAATTCCCAAGCGCCTCTTTGGCGCTGCCCGCAAAATCGAAAACGGCGGCAGCCTGACGATCCTTGCCACCTGTCTGATCGACACTGGCAGCCGAATGGATCAGGTGATCTTCGAAGAGTTCAAAGGCACCGGCAACATGGAGTTGACGCTGGACCGGAACCTGGCCAATCAGCGCATCTGGCCCGCGTTGAACATCGCCGAATCCGGCACGCGAAAGGAAGAAAAGCTGCTGGACGAGCGAAACCTCAAAGCCGCCCAGACCATCCGCCGGCATCTGATGAACATGCCGCCCGCCCAGGCATTGAAGACGCTGACCGACAACCTTTCAAAGCAGAAGAGCAATCAGGATTTGTTTAATGCGATGAAGGTATAAACAATTGACCCTCGGCTGGGAAAGGTAAAACAGCCGAGGGCCAACTTCAGGGAACTTGTGAGGACTGCCGCGCTCTTCGCCTGCTAAGACCGACTCCATTCGATCGCGAGCGTCAAGCGCGGGATAATCCTCAATGTTTCGCTTTACGCGGCGAGCGGCTGGGTGGACAGATAGAGTCCCAGCATGCCGCGATCGATTTCTTCCATGTCAACCAGTTTGCCGCCCAGCTCATACGTCGCCGGGCCGACGCGCTGCACGCGGCTGACGGCCATCCAGCCGACCCACTCGCGCTTCGGCTGCGGCTCGCCGGTGGCAGTATCCACAAACGGATGAATGCCCGCATAAGCCGGCAGATCGATGCGAATGCGGATCTGGTTATCGACTTTCACTGATGCATCTTTGGTCCGGACGCGCACGCCCATGGCCGACAGATCCACGATCTGCCCGAGTGTTTCGCGCCGTTGAGGACCGGCTCCGCAACGTTCGACCGTGATGCCCTGGCTTTCCATGTCATAACGGCGATGACTTCGCCGCTCCATGGATTCCGCGTCTTGGATCCGCATGGTGCTGCTTTGCGATGCTGCCGGTTGGTTCATGGATGCTCCTTGTTCTGGCACCGTTGCTATCGACTAGGGCAGCCCGGAACTTTGGTAATTTAGGTAAAGTCGCTAAGGTGGGATCATATTTATGTTATCGGACCATTTGCTCGCATTGTCGGGCGACTGCTACCTCTAATGCCGACTTGCGTAGGGACAATCTTCTCTCCCGGCCCCCGTTTTCTGGTGCACTGCCGCGCGCAAATGGCTTTTAACAATCGTGTAACGGCCAATGATGAATCTGACGCTAATGAGTCTCGACGTTGTCGATAAGCGACGTATACTGTGGCGGGAACTGCGCGATTAACGATGACCCGATAGCCGGCCACGCCGGTTTTGGCCGACCGGCAAAATACGACAGCCGTGTCTCGAATTCTCCTCCTGGTCCTGTTTCTGGTCTGGCTCGCCTGGCCCGGCGATCAGCAGTGGTCCATCGCGCAGCAATGGCCGTGGTTGCTGCTTTTCATCGGGTTTTATGTCCTGCTGGTGATCCTGCTGGGGCTGTGGAGCCGGGTGCTGGCTCGGCGATCCGACTCCGCCAATTTCCATCAGAATGTCCGTCGATTTAATCACACCATGTTTGCCGCACGGATCATCGTGCCGGCATGGTTCGCGGTGGGCGTATGGAAGCTCGGCTGGGGGCCGCTGATCGCAGGCGGCATCGGAAATAACCTCGCCGGCAAATTGCCGGGCGTTCTCCTGGGCACATTTCCCGCCTTCGCGGCATGGATGGGCCTCTGGTGGTCTCAATATCCCGCCGACCGAGCCGTGCGTGAGCAGAGCTTCTGGAGCGATTGGGAAAATCAGCTTCCGCTGCATCAGCCGCCCCCCTTCCGCAGCTATTTTGCGATGAACCTGCGATTGCAGGTGCTCTTCACCATCGTGCCGGTGCTGTTGTGGGTGGCGATGCGCGACATCATCAGCGTCTCGTCCACACACTACTTCCACTGGACCGAAGATCGCCTCCAGCAGCGCGTGGATCTGGCTGCATCCGCGATCGCGGCGGCCGCAGTTTTTCTGCTGGTGCCTAAAATTCTCCGCCGGGTGCTCAATACTGTGCCATTGCCTTCCAGTCCGCTGCGCAGCCGACTCGAGCAGCTTTGCCGGCGGGCGAAAGTGCGCTACTGCGACATCCTCCTCTGGCAGACGCAGAACAACATCGGCAATGCTGCGGTGATGGGCATCCTGCCGCGCATGCGCTATTTCCTGATCTCCGATGTGCTGATGGAGCGCATGACCGATGACCAGATCGAGGCGGTTTTCGCGCACGAGCTGGGCCACATCGTGCATCGGCACATGGGGTGGTATGCGGTCTTTCTGATCGTGCTGATCGTGCTGATGATGGCCACGGCCACCGCGCTGGCCGAAGCGTTTCCGATGATCAATCAGTCGCATGCCGGCATCGCGCTGATGATGATGCTGGGCACGGCGATGTTCCTGCTGCTGTTTGGCGCCTTGAGCCGAAGTTGCGAGCGGCAGGCCGATGTCTATGCCGCCCGCATCATGGAAGCGACCAAAGGGCCGGCGGCTTCGGCCGAAGCGCTGCTGAATCCCCGGCAGCTTTCGGCGGTGGCAGCCGGAAGCGTTGAGAAAATTGGCCCGGATGTGCAATGGGTCGGCCCGTATGGCGCAGCGCTGTTTTCATCCGCACTCGAACACGTAGCCGTCATTAACAACATTCCCATTGGCAACCATGCAACGCCATCCGCGCGCGCCCGTTTCCGCCCGGCCCACCTGTTCGACAGCCTCGTGGATATGGCCAACCACTGGTTCCACGGCAGCATCGCCAGCCGAATGTCCTATCTGCAGCGCCTCGGAGTTGAGCCGCGCCTCACGGCGCGATTCGATCGCGCCATGTTCGCGCTCTATGGCACGCTCGTTTTCGGATTCGTGCTTGCTTGTATTCTTTGTTGGGCGATGGGGTTGTTCTAGTAGCATCGCGTGCGATGCGAGATTGAAAGAGCCGCGCACGAAGTAAGCGGATTAACGCGATGTCGGCGCCAATCCGCAGATATCACAGGAGCCGCGCACGAAGCAAGCGGATTCGCGCGAGACTGCGTCAATCCGCTTACTTCGTGCGCGGCTCCTTTAAGTCAATGCAGTGCGTGTCGGTTGGGTGAACCCGCGGCGGCAGAGGACTGCCCCCTCCATTTGCGAGCATCATCACCAGCGCAATTCGTCAACCGTTTCTAAACGACTTTTCCCCATTTCCGAAGCACACCCATCGTCTTCTCGGCCTTTTCCATCGAGCCGCCGTCGTATTCGACGATGTACCATTGCGTGCCGCCGACGGTTTCGCAGGCTTTGAAAATCGCCGGCCAGTTCAGCTCATCTTCGCCCAGCAATTCGCCATGCTTGATGCGCGACGAGGGCTTGACGTGAACGCTGAGCGCCCGGCCGGGATACTTGTTGAGATACATCACCGGATCGACGCCGGCCGTTCCCATATGCCCGATGTCGCACTGCGTGATCACCTGCTTCTTGGTGTTGGAGCAGAAAATGTCCCACGTCGTTTCGCCATCGACTTTCTTGAAATCAGGCGGATGGCAGTGATATCCAATCCGCAGCCCCATCGGCTCAAGCTTGTCCGAGAGATGATTGAAATGCTCGGCGGCCTTCTCCCAGCCCTGCTTTCCCTCCGCGCGCATCGAAGCGACGATCAGATTCGGGCAGCCGATCTCTTTGGCGAAATCGACCGTCTTCTGGAAGTTGTCGGCATCCAGCGCCAGCATCCCGCCCGGCACATGGGTGCCGCAGCATTTAAGGCCGTTGGCGTCCAACAGCTTGCGCAGGTCCTTGGCGCTCTTTCCGTAGTAGCCGGCAAATTCGACGCCCTTGTAGCCGATCTTCGCGACCTTCTCGATCGTCGCGTCCAAGTCCTTGCTCATGTCCCGGCCGACGGTGTAAAGCTGCAGGCCGACCGGAATGCTGTGCCCACCATAATCCTCCGCCGCCAATAGATCGCGAGACATTGTCGCGCCGACGGCCGCCGCCCCGACGATCGCGCTGGCCTTCAAAAACCCGCGCCGGCTCATGGATTGCGTCTGCATCTTTCTCTCCTTTAGTTGGGTTGCCATGGAATTGATTTTTCCGCGCGGCAATCCCGCGCGATTTGCGATCTTTAACCGCAACGTTCCAGGTAGACAAGACAATTCGGGAGGAGTAAGTTACGCGCGTCGCGATGCAACGGCGCCTGCCCTGAGCCTGTCGAAGGGGTGCAACCAAATGCAACATTTTTTGCAACATCCGGCATGTTGCACGTGGTGACCGAGTCGTTTGGTCGTATTGCGCCATGCAACAATGCAACACTTTTTGCATCGCTGACATCTGTTGCATTTTCGAAATTAACAGCCGCAAGTATCGCTCTGATATAATGTTATGGCATCGGACATATTGCTGAGTCCGGTGCAACAACTGTTGCATTTGTTGCATCTATATCCGGTTCCGCAACCAAACCAACAAACCATCCGCGATAGTTGATCCCCTCGCAAAACCCGGCATGATGTTTCTGGCGGGCTCAATCCATGACATCCGATTCTCAAGAAGCAAAACAACATTCTTTGCCCATCCCGCCGCGCTTTCGCTGGCTCCGAAATGGGACAGCCGCTTTCGTAGTTTTGTTCCTGGTCCTCGTGGGTCTGCGAGTCTATTGGGGTCTTGAGGCGCAGGTACGACTGGCAGAAATTCACCGCGCAGCATCCGCCCGGGGCGAGCCGTTTCTTCCGGAGGATTTCCGACAGCCTTCCGTGCCGGACGCGGAAAATGCGGCTGTGCCGATTCAGGAAGCGATCAAACAGACGGACCGAATGGGCCGATCGGATGATCGTCAATTGGACAAATGGGATAACACCCCACCCGTTGAATCCGATCTTCCGAAGATGGAGGCCATAGTCGCAAAGTACCGCCCGGAAATGCAACTCGTGCATACCGCTCGGAGCCTGCCCCAAACTTCCTGGGAATCCATTCCCACTTTCCCAGGGGATCTCCCGCATCTCACGCATCTGTCGGCGAATCGTAAGCTCGCCCGGGTTTTGATCCTCTCAGCAAAGCTCAAGCGCGCCCAGCGCCTGGATGGTTTAGCGATTGAAGCTGTCGAGGATGAGCTGGTGCTGACTGAAGCCTCGGACACTACATATCCGACGGTGCTGACACATCTGGTTGCGATCGGCGTGAGCGATCTCGGCACCAACTTCATCTGCACGTCGTCGATGAGCCTCGCGATTTCTGAGAGATCCGTACCGGGCGCGACGCCGGACCAGGTGCGCGCATTGATTGGAGCATTGCTCGACGAACGCAAATTGACGAGCGCGGCCGTGCGCGATTTTCAAGGCGAGCGCGCAATTGTTATAGACAGTATCCCAAAATTCGTATCCCTCACAGGTTCGGCGCAGTGGATGATGTTGGAGCCCATGTATCAAATGGATGGCGTGCGAATCGCGCAGCTTCGGACCGCCGAAGCGGAAGGCTGCCGGCAAACAAACTGGGTTACTGCTCGCAGCAAGTTGAAGCATCGTCACCGCTACACAGGATCGAATCTTGAAGAATTGGCGCACAGGATGTCGTTGGTGTTGGAGGAGCCGATGGACCGGGCAGTGCAGTATCATTTCCGAGCACTAACCGAACGGCGCGCAGCCGCGATCATGCTGGCGCTGCGTCTCTATCAGATAGATCATCAGGGCGCGCTACCGGAATCGCTTTCGCAACTCGTGCCGAAGTATCTGCCGGCTATTCCCAAAGATCCATTCGATCCGGCTGATGGAGGTATTCGATATCTCCCTCATGGCAATCCGCCAGCGATATACAGCGTCGGTACTGATGGAGTCGATAATCACGGCTCACAAAAGGCGTCCCCCAACGCTGGTCTAGTCAATCCGCCCTGGCTCACCGAAGACGCCGTGTTTTCGCTGGTACCGACGCCGCGGATTGCGCCGCCGGGGAGTCAGCCGAGCAATTAGGATTCCGCGAAAGAATCTCGAATAAATTGATCCCCTTCAATCGAAAGTCACCGCAACTAATCCGTTGCATTGAGCATGTTATTTCCATAATGCGGCAAACCTAAGTTTGCTGCGATTTGTGATCGGGGGCCCGGCATGACTCAGGATGTCGAAGGCAAAAGGGATTCGTATGTCATTTATCCGCGTCGGTTCCGTTGGCTGAAGCGAGGAGCCGCCGGTTTCTTGCTGCTTTTGGTTGCGCTTGCAGGGGCACGCTTGGCATGGGATCGCAGCGTTGAGAGTCGATTCTGCGAAATGGCGCGCGAAGCTCGCGCTCGCGGCGAGCCTTTCTACGCGGAAGACTTCCGGCAGCTGCCCATCCCCGACGATGAAAACGCGATGGCCCCCCTTCTGACTGCCGCAGACCAATTGGCGAAGAACAAAATCGTCATCCCTGAGTCGCTCAATGATTATCCAACGCAGGTCGCGGCTCTTGATATGCCCGTCATCGATGAGCTGATTACGCGATGCCACCCTGAATTACGGCTCATTCGCGGAGCAAGGAGTCGTACGAAAGCGGTGTTTGCCGGTGCCCCGACATCCCATGACTTGAGCCATCGACTCCCTCACCTTTATGAATATAACGACGCTTCTCACATTCTGGCGCTCGCAGCTTTAGAGCAGCGCGCCAAGGGTAATGATGGCGAAGCGCTGCAATGCATACGAGACATTCTCTTTCTTGAAGATGCGCTGGAACGAGCAGACCCATCCTACTTGAATGCTTTGGTCGCAATGGGGATGAGCTCTCGCGCCACTTCATTGACCGAACAAGCCGCGATGGATCTGCAAATCTCCGAAAATGGAAGCGCCGCCACGCACGATCAGGTTCGCGAGCTGATCGCGATTCTGTTGAACGAAAAGAATTTGCAGGAATGCGCCGTGCAGGGATGTTTTCTTGAGCGGATGGCCGTGGTGTATATTCTCAAATCAAGGCTTGATCGAGATATGAACTGGATCAATATGCCTTCCTTCGAGGCCGACGCCTTGAGCCTCGCCGAAAGGGACAACTCGCTGGCAGAAGGATGTCAGCAAGCTGATTTTCAAACAGCTCAGAAAAAGTTCAAGCCGTTTCGAGAATGGTATCGCGTCGAAGGATATGTCCGGCCCACCTACACCAGGTGTGGAAATCCCCATCGGATCGTTGACGAGTACTTCAGAGCGCTTGCCGATCGTCGCGGTGCGGCAACCATGCTCGCAATCAGGTTGTTTGCAGGAGAACATCAAGGCAAGTTGCCAAACACGCTGGCGGAGCTGGTACCTGGATATTTGCCGGCGGTTCCCGTCGATCCATTCGACCCCAGTCGTCACACGATTCAGTACGCGCCGCAAAACAATCCGCCGACCCTTTATAGTGTTGGACGCGACGGAAAGGATGACGGCGGTGTTTGGATGCAGGCGCCTTACTGGAATGATAAAGACATCATTTACTGTCTCGTGGCGCAACCGCGAATCTCGCCACCACGAAAACCTACGACGCGAAGGTCAACGGTCCCACAGAAATAGAGGCGAGGCATCTCCCTTTTTCGCTCCGGAAATGGTCTTGCACGGGGCACGGCTTAGACGCGCCCCACAAAGGGGCGGCTAAAGGGATAGCGACGATGCGGAGCATCGACGATTGAGTCAGTGATTACGCGTCTTTTGCGTTTGTCGATCTATCTATTGCGGTATCGGTTGCACTTGCAACTCTTGCAATATTCGTTGCCCATCGGCATCGGCGCGGTTGCTGACATCGGAGAGGACCCAGCCGTGGGCGCCGTCGTTGAGGACGGTGCCGCAGTATTCGCAGGCGTTAGTTGCGCCGCCGGGGTCGGGGGCGCCGCAGGTGGGGCAGTGGGCGGATGAGATGCCTTTACCGACGTCGGTGACGGAGCCGGCTTTGCGCGAGAGGGTGAAGAGCGAATGGAAGAGCACTTCGTTTCCCGCCACGCGCGGCGGAGCGCCGGGTGTGGAAATATATTGTTTCCCATTCCAGCGGATTTCGACGACGGCGCGATCCATTGGGGAGCCGAGCATCACGCCTTTAAGCTGCACTGAACCGACTGCGCAATCGCCCATGAACCATCGGCCATTGGGCTGGGGCGCGAGCGCGCGGGCATATTGATCGCTGAAGGTCGGCAGCGCCATCTTGCGCAGCGGATCGATCTTCCCCTGCCGATCGGCGGTGGCTTTTCGCCAGAAGATGACCGAGGCCAGATCTTCCAGCTCGACGGCATTGAAATCGGGATCGCGCTGGCGAAGCGCATCCATGCCCGGCAGATTGGTGTGGACGTTTCGATTCCATTCCACTTCCTGCGTGATCTCGGCCAGCACCCAGTCGTATTCGCCGCTGCGCAGCAGGGCTTTGCAATGGGTGCAGTTGGCCGACTGATTCATCTCGATCGGCGCGCCGCAGTTGGGGCAGTTGCCTTCCATGAGGCCCGTGGTGCCGCTACGCGTGCGCGCGCCGCGGCGGCGCACGAAGGACCAGATCTCGACGAAGTTTTCGGGTGCGTTGCTTCCAGAGAGGCGCTGGCCGGTGGCGATCGATTCGCGGAAATCGACGGCGGATGCCGCGATGCGGAGGGAGACGACATCGTAAACGCCATCCGATTCGATCTGCGCGATGTCGATCGCGTTGACGCGGATGTTATCCAGGTGATCGCGCCAGCCTGCGTCACGCTGCTCGGCTAACTGAAGGAGGAAGCGCTCGTGAACGCCATCGGAAATGAAGGCACGCACTTCGGACAGATCCTGCCGCCACCAGGCGAGCTGGATTTTCACAAACGCGCCGCGAACGCGCTCGAAGAAGGCGTAGGGATCGAAAGCGGGGTCGTTGGCGCGGATGCTGGCCAGGGCCGATTCGAGCTGGGGGCCGCGGAGGGGAGCGCTGGGGCGATTCATGGGATTGAATCCCCCACCGCCGCCGCCGGAGAGATCCACGCCACCTTGGTTTTGGAATTTGATGTAGAGCAGGATGACGATGATCAGAATCGGGATGCCGATCAATGGGTGGGTAAAGAGGAGCTGGATCAGGTAATAGATGATCCAACCGTCGCCGCCACCACCACCGCCGCCTCCTCCTCCGCCACCGTGACCTCCGCCCCCTCCGCCACCGTGATAACCTTCACCACCGCCGGCGCGGGCATAGACAATCGTGGGGATGAGGAGCAGCGCGAGAGCGGTGAGAATGGGAGCCGCGAAGGCGACGCGCCGCAGAAGTCGTCGGGCGCGTCCACGGGGCGCTCTCATGTTTCGCAGGAAACGCGCGCTGATCTTTCGAGGAGCGTCTTGCATGGAATAGTTCCTGGACGCGCCCCGCAGGCGGGGCGGCTAAAGTGATCTTTTCTAAACCGTTTTGCTGATCAAACCGAACCTTTGCGTCAGCATCCCAACGCCCGAAATAGAGTTCCACTCCAAATTTGAAGGCAGATTGTAACGCGAAGTTGCTTTCCTACAGCGCGGTCTATGCGGTATGTTTATATTGAGAAATCCTTCAACAGGAGAGCGATCATGGGACTTTGGGACAAGGTCGTGGCTCATCAACTGATCGACATCATCCAGTGGGTGGATGAAACCCGCGACACGATGGTCTGGCGGTTCCCGCGATACGAAAACGAAATCAAGAACGGCGCGAAGCTGATCGTGCGCGAATCGCAGGTGGCTGCACTGGTGGCCGGCGGAAAACTGGCCGACGTGTATCAGCCCGGCACCTACACGCTCAGCACGCCCAACATGCCGGTGCTCTCCGATCTGATGGGCTGGAAATATGGATTCGAAAGCCCATTCAAGGCGGAGGTCTATTTCGTCAGCGCCAAGACCTTTACCGATCGCAAATGGGGAACGAAGAACCCCATTATGTTGCGCGATTCAGAATTCGGCATGGTCCGCCTGCGTGCCTTCGGCACCTTCTCGGTGCGCATCAGCGATGCTGCGGCTTTCTTGCGTCAGCTTGCCGGAACCAATAGCGCCTTTTCGCTGGAAGAACTGGACCAGCAGCTCCGCGACATGGTCACGGCTCGTTTCTCGGATGTGCTGGGCTCAAGCAAAATTCCGGCCCTCGATCTGGCCGGTAATTACGGCCAGATCGCGCAATATGTCTCAACCCGCATTGAACCGGACTTCCAGGCCTATGGGCTGCAGATCGTCAATTTCTATGTCGAGAACATCTCGCTTCCGCCGGAAGTGGAAGCGGCGATGGACAAGCGCACCAGTATGGGCGTGATCGGAAACATGGCTGCCTACACGCAGTTCCAGACGGCCAATGCGATCCCGGATGCCGCGCAGAATCCGGGCGGCATGGCCGGAATCGGCGCGGGCATGGCGATGGGCGTGAACATGGCCAATGCGATGTCGCAGGGATTGCATGACCAGCAGACGGTGGCCCCAGCGGGTCCCCCGCCACTCCAGAAAAAGGCCAGCTATTACATCGCGATCAACGATCAGCAGGCCGGCCCGTTTGAGGTGTCGGCACTGAACGACAAGGTCGCCGCCGGATCATTGCGGCGCGAAACGCTGGTGTGGACGACGGGCATGCCGCAATGGACGGCCGCTGGGTCGGTTCCGGAGCTTGCGAGTTTGTTTAAGGATGCGCCGCCGCCGCTGCCGCCAAGGGGATGAAAGTCGCAATAGAAGCAATTGTTTAGCGGTCGCGCTTGCGCGACGTGGGGCGCTGCAATTCAAAAGCGCGGTCAACGTCGCGCAAGCGCGACCGCTAAACGCGCGCGGGGATCACATCTTTGCGATCAAAAATTCGATTGAAACTCAATTCTGCATTTGCGCCGGATTGAGCAGATTCAACAATTGCTCGAAATCGACGGGCTTGCGCAGGCATGCTACCGGGCGATTCTTCAGCATCGAATCGAGCCGATCGCAGTCGGCACCGGTGATCAGCACGGAATGAAGCTTGGGGTTCAACGACTTCAGGCGGCCGATCAGGTCTAGTCCGTTCATACCTGGCAAATCGAGATCGACCACTGCTACTGAGGGCGCATTCCGCCCTTTCATCATCCGAAGCGCTTCCTCTCCCGAAGCAGCCGAGGCGGTGCGGTAGCCGCAGCTTGCCAGCAGCATTGCCAGCGCGCGGCGGGAAACCCGCTCATCTTCAACAATCAGGATCGAACCGCTGATAAGCTGCTGCGGGCTGGTTGAGCTGGCCATAATCATCTAGAAAAGTCTTTCGGCAAAACGTATGCCGACTACTGGAGAATCTGTAGCGGCCGCGAGTTATGGGGCCTTCTGCTCCGCCTCTATTCTCACAAATGGCAGATAAAAGATGGGAGGCAAAGCATCACTCATTTGTTCGATCGACTCGCGGGTGACAATTCGGAATTGACTTCTCACGCTCAAACGCGTCGATTTTTCCCATATTGCGCATCGGCTGGCGATTTGCTTGGCCCGGCCTTATGCTCCGATTGAAGTCGGGGCGGAGGCAGGGAAGGTCAGGTCATGGACGCGACGGGCAAAAATATCATGGCAGCCAAACGCAATTCCTGGCGGGCCGATCATCGAGCCAGAGCGCACGAATCGGCCCACGCCGACCCCAATTTGACGGAGCAGACGACGATCCCCGCCGGTCTTCAATCGGTGCCGCGCGGACCAGCGGCGATCGTGGCGGACGACGCTCATCTGGCGGGCCTGGTTGAAGAGCTCCGATTGGATAAGACTTTCGCCTACGACAGCGAATTCATTGGCGAGCTGACCTATTTTCCGCGGCTGTGCCTGATTCAGGTTGCATCACACGTGCGCATCGCGCTGATCGATCCCTTGGCGGAGTTGGACCTTCGGCCGTTTTGGGAACTGCTGGCGGACGCGACGGTGCAGAAGATTGTTCATGCCGGCGAGCAGGACCTGGAGCCGGTGAATCGTCACATCGGAAAATCTGCGGCTAATGTCGTCGATACGCAGATCGCGGCCGGCTTCATCGGCCTCCCCTACCCGCTTTCATTGTCGAAGCTGGTTGGGGAATTGACCGGGGCAAAGCTGGGCAAAGGGCTGACCTTCAGCCATTGGGATCAGCGACCGCTGTCGGCGATTCAGCTTCGCTACGCGGCAGACGACGTGCGATATCTGCCGGCCGTGTGGAATGCGATGCGAATGCGGCTGGAGTCGATGGGACATCTGGAATACGCGAAAGAAGAATCGGAGTCACTTTGCAGCAGCTCGGTCTACCGATTCGATCCGCAGACTCAGTTTTTGCGGATTCGCGGCGCATCGAGTTTGGCGCCGAGGAACCTGGCGGTCCTGCGCGAGCTGACGATCTGGCGGGATGCCATGTCGCGTGAAAATGATCTACCGCCGCGAACGTTTGTCCGCGATGAGGTGTTGCTGGACCTGGCGCGCAATCCTGTCAAATCGATTGACAAACTGACGCGCGTGCGCGGACTGCCGCGACCGGTGGAGAAAGATTTTGGGCAAGTGATCGTTGAGATCACCGCCCGCGCCACCGCACTGCCGGCGACGGAGTTGCCTGAATCACCGCGCGAGGCGGAATTGAGCCCGCCGGAGAAGTTTCAATCTGATGCCCTTTTTGCGGCGACGCAAAGCTACTGTGCGGGGCTGGGCATCGATCCGGCACTGGTAACCAGCCGAGCCGATTTTGGCGAGTTTTATCGATTTATTTCGGGGGCCGCGAAAGACTCGACGTCGCGCCTGATGCAGGGCTGGCGGAAGAAAGCCGTGGGAGAACCGATCGCGGCACTTTTCGCGGGTCAATCACAAATTGGTCTATCCTGGAAAGACGGCGGCCTGCGCGCGAAGGCGCAATAGGTAGTCACCGATTAAGCCGAAGCAACGACTGAATTGCCGACTGGCTTTGGGTCACTTCAATTCGATAGCGATAGATTTTTCGTTCTCCCGGCTCCAGATGATCGAGAATGCCTGCCGCGCGATCCGCCCATCGGCCAATCACGCTGCCATTGGCCGGCTCGAGGGCGGCGACATATTCATGGGGACCAAAATGCTGCCAATTGGCGCAGCGGGGAAACTCCTTGACGTTGTAGTTGATGGAGAGCGCTAGACCGAGCCGGCGATTGACGATGGCAACAGTCGTCTGCCCGGAACGCTCAGCGCGCGGGTAAAGGTGCGCGACGGCCGAGTTGGGGCCGCGATGCGATTCCTGCGGACCAGGCATCAGCTTGAAATTCACGCCCTTCTTGAATCGCTCGACCGATTCAGGCGCATCGGTCGGCTCCAATCGCGGTGAATCAAAGCAAAGCTCGGCCCCCGCATCGAGCAATGGATAACCAAAGTTGATATGCAGCAGCCAGGCATGCGGAACCTGAAGATTGCCGAGGTTTTGGAATTCATCCGAAATTTCGATCGTGTTGCTGCCGAGCGTCGATGCGATGGTCCGACGGAGTTCGACGCACGGATTGTAAAAGGAGCCGTAGCGGATGGTGCCGGTGATCGACATGCGCGGGTTTCCCGCGCGGGGATCGGGCTGAATGACCGATTCCATCGACGCGGCCGAGTTGGAATGCGGCCCATGCAATCCCAATTCCTCGCCGGCATCTTCACCGGGCCCGCCGATGTTGAAGGGGCCGCAGCTTGTGAGCAGGCCGCCGGGGAAGCTTCGCAGCCAATCCATCCCGCGATCGAGCCCGCGCGTCGGCGCCGTCACTCCTTTGTGAGTCAGGAAAGAGAGGCTGTGCTGATTGAAAAAAGCATGGTCGATATCGAGCCCCCGATCGGCGAGGACGCGATAGCGCAAACCCCCGCCGGTGTTCACGCACAGCGCCCGCACGCCTCGCGCCGGTCCTTCGTCGAGCACATAGGACTCGATTCCGCCGACCTGCGCGGGATGGATGAATTTCGTGGTTTCAAACGCGTCGGCATTGACGGCGCTCGCGGCTCGGCGCGATCTGCGTGCGGATTTAGCCATGATCTGTCTTCCGGTGAAGAATCCTTGTCAAATCTCAAAGCTCTGCCCTTTGGCGACGAGGCCCGCGAATCCGTCGGCCTGCGCATCGGGCAGCGGCCCATCGTTATAGTGATAGAGCCAGGTTTTTGCCCGGATCTCCGGCGGCAGCGTTTTCAATTCCGTGTAATGGGCATGCACGCCGCTCTTGATCTTGCCGGTCAGGTCGTAGGTTTCGCAATCGTGAAAAATGAGCCGGGATCGCTGATAAAAATCCATCAAAAGGTTCGGGCAGAATTGCGTGTCGGTGGTGAGAAAACATTCCTGCCGCGGGCCGACCGGGTCAATGAGCAGCCCGTAGCTGGGGACGATTTCGTAGCCGTCCATGTAATGGATGGTTTGGATGGGCTGATAGGTGCTGTCTCCAAATTCGAAATGCTCATTGCGGCCAACGCGGTGAACCGTGCTGAAAAAGCTGTCGAGCGTGAGCAGGATGCCCTGGTGAGAGGCCATGCCGCCCTTGAGGGAATTGTGCCAGAGGGTGTCGGCGAGACGCTCGTTGATATAAAGATCGGGCTTGGGGCCGGGGGAGAAATAACGGGAGAAGCCGAGCCATTCGAGGCCCCCGATATGGTCGGCATGGCAGTGGGAGATGTAGACGGCGTCAATATCCTTGGCTGCGAGCCCCTGCTCGGCCAGCGAAAATCGGCAATCTCCGCCGCAATCGATCAGCAGGCGTTTGTCTTGCGATTCGATGAGCATGTTGCTTTGCCAATGCTTCATCGTGAACGCGCCGCCCACGCCAAGGAATGTCAGTTTCGCCATGCGTCACCTGGGACCTATGTTGGGTTGAAAGAGTACCCATTGCAGGGGTTAATCGCGACTGTCTTCGAGGTGGCGCAAATGTCGTCGGATATGCATTTGAGGACAGAGTCGCTTCTGGCGCGAAGCCGCAAGCGACGCTCGATGCATCACGGCGAAGGGAAACGCTGCTAGAATTCGGGTAAAATCGCGTCGGTCGTGACGTGCGTTGTTGGTTTCATTGGGAGACGTGATCGCATGCCCATTTACGAATACACCTGTCAGAAATGCAATAAGAAATTCGAGCAGCTTGTGCGCAGCATGTCGGACAACTCGAAATTCAAATGCCCGGCTTGCGGATCGGAGAAGACCGCAAAGACCTTGAGCGTCTTTGCCGTCGGCGCGGAAAGCGCAAAGCCCTCGGGCGATGCGCCGATGTGTGGGCGCTGCGGCGGCCCGCCAGGTTCCTGCGCAATGGATTGAGGAATTCCATAAAAAGGAAAATGGCGGCTTTCCGAGAGGAAAAGCCGCCATTCCCGGGCTTACTCTGTATTGGCCCTACATCAAGATCCATTACGCGCCGCGGAGCAGCGTCAGCACGCTCTGTGGCGTCGAGTTAGCGGTGGACAAGACCGAAGTGGTGGCCTGCACCAGGATTTGCGCGCGGGTCATGTTCGCGGTTTCCGCGGCAAAGTTGGTGTCCACGATGCTGCTCTCGGCCGACGAGACGTTTTCGTAGGCCACGTTCAAGCTGTTGATCGTGGATCCGACCGTGAATTTCTGAAACGCGCCCAGCCGGCCGCGAAGGCTCGAAACTTGGTTGATGGAATAGTCCACAATCTGCTGGGCCGTATCGAGGCTTGCGCTGCTGAGCTCATTGGAGCCGCCGCTTCCCAGCGTCGAAAGGAAGCCCAGCGACCCATTGCCCAGGTCATAGGTTGAAACCGAATGAATGCCCATGCTGACCTTGTTGGTTTCGTTGACCTCCGACCCAAGCTGGAAATCAGCGCCGCCACCGGTGATGCCGAAGGTCTTGCTCTTGCCAGCATTGAGACCGCTCGACAGGGTGAATTGCACGTCGAGGTTGGAAGTTCGGTACGTGACGTCGAGGCCAGCGGCTTGCGCCTGCGCACCGTTGACCAGAACGGTGGCATCCTTTCCAAAGTCCTTTCCACTCACGCCGCCGGTGACAGCAAACGTTCCGGAAATGGTCTTAACGCTGGCAAAGTTCGCTGAGCCGTAGTTCGATGCTTTGAAGACCAGCGCGGTGCCGTTGGCGGAGGCGGTGACCCCCGTGGTCGATTTGACGGCATTGACTGCCGCCACGATCGATGAAAGCGTCGAGCTGCCGGCAAAGCTGAGCTGCTGGGTTCCAGCGTTGCCGGAGATTTCCAGCGTGATGGCGCTGGCGCCAATGTAGTCTTTGCCTGCCGCTGCGGTACCCGTGAAGTTCAACTGTCCCTGGGTGGCGCTGTTGGTGACCTGCACGACAACTGCTTCAGGCTTGTTGGCGGGCAGATTGGCCGAATTGACCTGGATCGCCGAGAAAGCGCTGGCGGCGGCCCCGCTGGTTGTGTAATCGAGCGTGCCGTCCAGCAGTTTCTTGTTGGCAAAGGTCGTGGTGCCGGAGATGCGGTTGATGGTGCTGAGGATCGAGTCAACCTGAAGCTGGTTGGCCGCGATTTCGTCGGGGCTCAGCGCGCCGCTGTTGGCCGATTGGTTGACCAGCCCATCGAGCTGGTTGAGCAGGTTGCTGACTTCATTCAGGCCGCCTTCCGCGGTGCCAACCATGTTATTGGCGCGGTTGGCATTGTCGATGGCCTGATTGATGCCGGTTTGTTCGGCTTTGAGCGATTCGCTGGCGATGAGGCCTGCCGGATCGTCCTTGGCCGTGTTGATCTTTAAGCCGGTGCTCAGTCGCTCCAAGCTCATCGACAGCGACTTTTGGTTTTTGCCAAGGCTGTTGAGGGCCTGAAGGGACTGGATATTGGTATTAATTACACTCATGTATCCTCCGTGACGCGAGCTCGATTTTCGAGCATCGCTAAGCAACGGGTGTCCGTACCCGTCGTGGGAACCTGGGGTTTATTTAGCCGCGTCATCTAACGCGGCCCGTCAATCGCCGACGGACTAATCCTGGCCCGAGGGCAAACGACGTACATCAAATCAGGGTGAGTGGCTGGTGCTCCGACCAGCACAAGCAGGCGTGAAACGGTTGGCAAACCTCCTTGTTTGTGACTCAGCGGCAGGGTCCGTCCTGCCACCCCCGGAACGCCGAAGCGCTCCGTTAGTTTCCGCCCTCATGTTCGGATGATTGATCGCGCAAACTTGAACAAGCCGGGATGCAGTTCTTGCGCAGGGAAAGTTACCGATAATAACGCACGCGGGGCGATCTTCCGGGGCAATGCTGGGTTTTAGAGGGAATACTGCTGTTTAAGAGGTGGAGACGCGCGAATTGAAATTTGCGGGCCGTTTCATGCGCAAGAAATGCGCGAAAGCAAAAAAGAGATGGGATATGCCAAGTTAAGCGGGCTTGCTTGTGAGCCGTTGCGCGCAGCCATTCAAGGCGCGGTCAACGGCTCGCAAGCGAGCCCGCTTAACACGTACGGAGGTATTGATCCTTTATTCACCCTCCCCCGCTGCCCACCATATCCGCCTGGGGCTGGGTCATGCGCTTTGCATCCATCGCCTTTTTCAGTTCCGCGTCACCCAGCACTTTTCGCTCCGCGGCAACCTGCCTGACGGTCTTTCCGGTCTTGAAGCTTTCCTTGGCAATATCTGCCGCCTGGTCGTAACCAATGAGCGGCGCAAGGCTTGTGCACATCGCCAAGCTCTGCTCGACGAGCGATTCGCACCGTTCGCGATTGGCGGAAATTCCGCTCACGCACCGGTCGGCAAAGACGCGCGCCGCCTTGCTGAGCAGCTCGATCGACTGCAGAAGGTTGTAGGCCATCACCGGCATCATGACATTCAGCTCGAAGCTGCTTCCCAACCCGCTGCCGGCAAAGGCGATTGTCGCATCATTGCCAATCACCTGCGCGCAAACCTGAAGCACCATCTCGCTCATGACAGGATTGACTTTGCCCGGCATAATCGAGCTGCCCGGCTGGGTGGAGGGAATGCTGATCTCCCCGATGCCGCAGCGCGGGCCGCTGGCCAGCCAGCGAATGTCGTTGGCGATCTTGGTCAGGCTGATGGCAATCGTTTTCAAGAATCCGCTGCACTCGACGACTCCATCTTTGGCCGCCTGCGCTTCGAAATGATTGGCGGCCTCGACGAAATCGATACCTGACTTTTGCGCGATGACGGCAATCGCCTGCTTGGCATAATCGGGATGCGAGTTGATGCCGGTGCCGACTGCTGTCCCACCCAGAGGCAACTCGCGAAGACACCGAATCGCCTTCTGGCACCGCTCGGCTGAAAGCTTCGCCTGGTGGGCGTAACCGGAAAGCTCCTGCCCCAGCCGGATCGGCGTCGCATCCTGCAAATGGGTGCGACCGATTTTTACGACATCATCAAATTCATTGGCTTTCTTCTGAAGCGCCTGCGCCAGATGATCCAGCGCCGGCAGAAGCGATTCCTTCAATGCCACCGCTGCCGAAATGTGGATTGCGGTGGGAATCGAATCATTGGAGCTTTGCTCCATGTTCACATGATCGTTGGGATGAATCGGGTCCTTGCCGCCCCGCTTTCCGGTGGCGATCTCATTCGCCCGGCTAGCGATCACCTCGTTGGCGTTCATGTTGGTCGAGGTGCCTGAGCCCGTCTGGAAAATGTCGATGACAAACTGATCGTCCAGCTTTCCGCCGATCACTTCCTGCGCCGCCTGTTGGATCAGCGATTTTTTTTTCTCATCCAGCAGCTTGAGACGATGATTCACCTCCGCGCAAGACCACTTGATCAGCCCCATCGCGGCAATGAAACGTCGATTAAAGCGCAAATCTGAAATGGGGAAATTCTCCACCGCCCGGCCCGTTTGCGCGCCGTAGTAGGCGTCGGCCGGCACCTTCATTTCGCCCATCGAATCTTTTTCTGTTCGGAAACTCTCTGCCATGACAAACCTCTCCATCAAATTCGGGTCCGTGGTCCATTATGGGCGCGGACGGCTCGTTGAAAAGTCTGCATGAGCATGCGGAGAGCCCGGTTGGTACAATGATTAGCATGGCGGCGCGTGGCAGAAACGCTGTGGCCGTGTTTTCGCTGGTGATACTCGTCCTACTGGCCTGCGGACTGGTGGGGCGAGTTGGGGTAGACATTCAATATATAACCGGCAACGGGACCCAAGCTCTGCATCACCAGCGAGAGCTTGCCGTCGAAAACGGCCGACTCCAATGCTTCTCGACGTCTTCCTCCACCATTCCCCGCGGATTTGGAAATGGAATTCACTTTCGGCCCATCATCCGATTGTGGCCTCTTCAGCCGCCCGAGGTGAGCAAGACACTTTTCGGATTCGATGCTCATCCAATGCCAGGAATGCCCAAGGGGCAGCATATGTATCTCCTTTCCTGCCCGATCTGGTTCGCGGCCCTGCCGTTTCTGGTCGCGCCCATAAATTGGTTGCGAAAGCGACGCCGTGTTGAAGCCCCTCGCTTTGCGGTGGTTGTCGGTAATAACAAAATTGAGCAGTGAGCCCAAAAAAGAAGCCCGGCTGCTCATGGCAACCGGGCTTCGCGGGTTGTGTTTCAACAAGCGGGCCTTTCTCAGGCAGTTTCCAGCAGGGCTGCCAGTTGTTGCAGGGAAGCGGTCCAGCCCATGTTGTGGCCTTGCATGCTTTCGATGTTCGCAAAGCCTTCATGAATCAACGTGACTTCGGTGCCGCCCGCATTGGGCTTTAGCTCAAACGCCAGGTGGGATTCATGCTGCTGATCTTCCCACATCCATGAATAGGCCAGACGATTGGGCCGATCGATCTGCTGGTAGACGCCGGTGACGAACAGCGTTGCCGGGCGGCCTGTAGCAGGCGCATCGGCGCGCTTGTTCATCTTGAGCCGATATCGGCCGCCCACGCGGGCGTCGAGCGCCATCACCTCGCACGACTCGACCATCGAGCGTGGCCCCATCCATTGGCAGATCTGCTTCGGATCCAGCAAGGCTTCAAACACGCGTGCCGGTGGCGCCTTCACCTGCTGCTTGAGCGTGAGACTCAATTCATTTTCCTTTGCGATTGTTGTGGCCATGGGTTCTCCTGTGTCGGGGTTTGGGTTGTGAGGGTTTGGGCGGATCAAAATGATCGGCCAACTGTAGAAGACTCTCGGTCCAGAACTGGCGATAGAACTCCAGCCAATGTAGCGCAGTTTGCAGCGGCTTGGGCTGGAGCCGGCAGCGGCGGTGCTTGCCATCGACCCGCCGGGTGATCAGACCGGCGTTTTCGAGGACGCGCAGGTGCCGGGAAATGGCCGGCGCCGAGATGGGAAACCGCTCGGCCAGCCGACCGGCGGGCACTTCGCCGCCGGCAAGCATTCCAAGAATTTCCCGCCTCGTCGGATCGGCCAATGCCGCGAACGTACGATCCAGTTCACTGGGTTCTTCAATTAACATACAAGTTAATTAACTTATAGGTTAAATGAATACAAGAAGAAAATCGGAAGTTTTCTTTGGGAACTCGCTTGAGGATTGATTTCGGGTGGAGGAATTCGTGCTGCGAGATCTTCCCCGCAGGTCCATGTGCTACGCCGCTTGCGGCTTCGCGCCAGAAGCGCCCTTCATGCGCGAAGCCGCAAGCGGCGGGCGCAACGAAAAATCGCACTTCAAACTTGGGACTGAAGCTTCTACGCCGCCGCGCGATGGCGGGCGTGGGCGCGGCGCACGAGGCGATCGACCAGCGGGCCAAATTCAATGCCGGCCTGCTTGGCGGCTTCGGGCAGCAAACTCTTGGGCGTGAAGCCGGGCAGCGTGTTGATCTCAAGCAGATAGGGCTGGTTCGTGTCCTGGTCGATCATGATGTCGATACGTGCTAAGTCGCGCGCGCCGACCACCGCATTGGCCTTTCGCGCCAACTCCTGGCAGCGGGCGATCAATTCGGGGGAGAGGCCGGTATCGAAGCGATGCTCGGTATCGGAAGCCTTGTATTTGGCTTCGTAATCGAAGAATTCGCGCTTGGGAACGATGCGAATGGGGGCCAGCGGCTTTTCTTCGAGCAGACCAACCGTCAACTCTGGGCCGCTGATGAATTTCTCGACCAGCGCCCGGCCATGTCGCTTCACGACCTGCTCCATCGCTTCAGTCGCGGCGGCCGGTAGCTCGGCTGGCGCTTTGCAGACAAAGACGTCGATGCTGCTGCCGCTGGAAATTGCCTTGACGACGCAGGAATAAGGGATCTGTGGAAAGGGCCGATCGGCAGCCGTCACAATCTTGTATGGAGGGGTTGGAAGCCCGGCCTTTTCCCAGGCCTGCTTCGTGGTCACCTTGTCCATGCCGAGCTTGGACGCGGCTGATCCGCTTCCAACAAAGGCCAGCCCTCGCTGCTCGAGAATTTCCTGAAGCTCGCCGCTCTCGCCAAACTGGCCGTGAAGCACGGGAAAGACCACGTCAGCCGGGCGATCGAGGCCTGAAAGATCGGTCGGCGAAACGTCGCTGGCAAAAACCTCATGCCCCATCGACTTCAGGCCTTCGATGACGGCCTTCCCGCTGACCAGGCTCACTTCGCGCTCGGCGCTGGGGCCCCCATAAAGAACGGTGACTTTCATGGCGGGCCTTTCACGACCAGACTTTGACTTCGCTTTCCAACGCGATCTGGTGCTTGTCGTACACCTTCTCGCGCACGATCTTCATCAGGGTCATCACGTCGTCGGCTTTGCAGCCGGGATAGGCGACGATGAAGTTGGCGTGCTTCGTGCTGATTTCCGCCCCGCCGACGCGCATGCCCTTGAGCCCGGACTGGTCGATCAGCGCCCCGGCGCTCACGCCGCGCGGGTTCTTGAAGATGCATCCGCAGTTCTTGGTGTTCAGCGGTTGACTGTTGCGCTTGTACATCCAGATTTCTTTGGTGTGCTGCGTGATGCGCTCCGGATCGTCTTCATCCAGCTCCAGCGTCGCGCCAAGAATGAAGGGGCCGACGATGTTGGTGCTGCGGTAATCGAAGACCAAGTCGTCTTTCGTGCGGTCGAAAATGGTCCCTTGCGCATCCATGACCTGCACGCGGGTGATCAATGCCCCGATGTCGCCGAACTTTCCGCCGGCGTTCATTCGCACCGCGCCACCGATCGTGCCGGGGATACCCGCCAGGCATTCCACGCCGGCCAACCCCTGGCGAACAGTGCGAACGATCAATTTCTGAATATCGGCGCCCGCGCCGACTTCCACGCTCGTCTTGTCATACCGGACGCGCCGCCAATAGTCGGCATCCAGCTTGAAGACCGCGCCGTTCACGCCCGCATCGCTCACCAACAAGTTTGCCCCGAGACCCAAAACGAAAATCGGGATCTCGTTTTCGGCGCATCGCAGCGCGGCATCATGAAGCTCATCGGGATTGCGCGGCTGCACGTACCAGCGCGCCGGCCCACCGATCCTGTACCAGGTCTTGTTCGCCAGCGGCACATTCTCCGTGACGAAATCTTCCATTCCCGAAAATGGCTGGCTGCCGGCAATTCGCATGGATGTCGCCATTACACAAATCCCTCAAAACGTGCCGTATTTTTACGGATTACAACGATGGCATTCAACTGACCAGTTCGCGCCCGACTTCATTCACCGTTCCCGCGCCCATGGTCACGATCAAATCGCCTTCGCGCGCTTCCTGGCGCAGATACTCGGCGATGGCGGGAAGCTCTGGAATGTGCAACGCGGTTTTGCCGTGGCTCATGATCTGGTTCACCAGATCGATCGCCCGGATGCGCGAGCGTTCTTCTTCGCTGTCGCGCACGTAATAGATTTCCGGAAGGATAATCAGATCGGCATCGGCAAAGCAGGTCCCAAAATCCTCCAGCAGCAGGCGCGTTCGGCTGGCCTGGTGCGGCTGAAAGACGCAGATCAAACGCTGCGGCTGATATTTGGCCCGGAGGGCAGCGAGCGTCGCGCGGATTTCGGTGGGATGGTGGCCGTAATCATCGACGATGATCGCCCCCTGATGCCGGCCTACTTCGGTCATCCGGCGATCGACGCCGGTGAACTTGCTGATCGCCTGGGCTGCCTGCGCCGGCTCGATCCCGCAGGACCAGCAGGCCGCAACCGCGAGCGTGGCATTATAGAGATTATGTCGGCCGGCGACCGAAAGCTGGATGTTCGCGACCGGCTTGCCTTCAAAGGAAATCTCACCCGCGAAGCAGCCGCGGTTTTCTCCCAGAACGCGCGTGCTCCAGGTAGCCGGGGCATCCAGGGCAATAGTCTGCTTCATTGCCGGGGCATCGGCGATGGCCGCGGCGACATTTGCATCCTGTCCGTTGGCCAGGATCAGCCCATCCGCAGGCACCAGATTCACAAAGGCCCGGAACGATTCGATGATCGCGTCCAGATCCTTGTAGCAATCCAGATGGTCCGCCTCGATGTTGGTGATGCAGGCCACACGGGGCGAAAGATTATGGAAGCTGCGATCGTACTCGCAAGCCTCAGCAATAAACGCCTTGCCCTTACCCGATCGGCTGCCGCCGCCAAGCTGGGGAACAGTGCCGCCGACCACAAAGCTTGGATCGGCTCCGCATTCGAGCAAACCAAAGGCGGTCATCGCGGTCGTCGTCGATTTGCCATGCGTCCCGGCAATGGCTACGCCATGCCGCTCGGCCATCACCAGGCCCAGCAATTGGGCATACTTCAGATGCCGGATGCCATAGGCCTTAGCCGCCATGAATTCCGGATTTGAATCCGGAACGGCGGCGGTGCGGACGACGAGGTCCACTTCCTTGGAAAGATGCTCGCCGCCCTGCGTGCGCGAGATGCGAACGCCTTTGCGGGCCAGTTCGAAGGTCTGGGCATTGGGCTTGGGTTCAGATCCGCTGACGATCGCACCGCTGTCGAGCAGCATGCGCGCCAGACCGCTCATCCCCGAGCCGCCGATCCCAATAAAATGGACCTTGAGCCCGGCAAATCGACTGGCTTGTGTCGCGGAATCTTCGCCGTCGCGCGACTCCGTTCGCATCTGACTGGCAGCATACGGCATGGTCAGCAACATCCTACTGCTCCCGCAAAATCCGTCAAACGTCCGTATAGAGGGTCTTAAAATAATGATCGGCGCATTATTCTTCCGTCTGCAAAGTCCTTACAGATTCACTGAAAGTTTTGATTTACGGACGTTGGATGAGCGGAGTGAGAGATAGAGATTTGGTCACTTCTTACCGTCGACGCGCAGCGTCGTCATCATTCCTTTAGCCGCTCCTTTGTGGAGCGCGTCCAAGCAATGTCCCGCGCAAGAGCGCTCTTGAACGCAGTGCGGCGACGATGAAAGCTAAGTTTGTGCGTTTGGACGTGAAACTTCGATCACTTCCCCGCAACCAGAATCGTGAACGAGTCCGGGACCATCTGCCCCCGCCCCCGGCGCCCCTGACCCGGTCCACCCTGCCCCTGGCGAGCCGGCGCCTGTTCCGCAGCAATCAGATAGATGTGATTCGTTTTCTCGTCCAACGTCGAAGTCTTCGCCCCCACCATCGTCTTCAATGTCTGCTCAACCTCGAAGCTCGTCGGGCTATTTTCCTTGACGATCGTCAGGGTGCCGTCGCGGTGCGAGCTGAAAGCTTCCATGGTATTCGGATTGAACTCCGCCGCATCGACCCCCTGCCCGATCGGCAGCGTAGTGATGATCTTCCCATCCATCGCGTTGAGAATCACCATGTTCTGCGGATTTCGGCAGCAGGCAAAGAGGATGTGATTCTTCGCATCCAGCGCCAACCCCGCAGGCCCGCCGCCCTTATCGCCCAGATCGTAATGCGCGGTGACCTTCATCGTATTCGCATCCAACGCCGCCACATTATTCTGGTTTTCGATGTCGATATAGACATGCCCCTGTCCATCGCTGACCCCCTGCTCTGGCGCGCCGCCGAGGTCGATGGTGCCGACGATCGACCCATCCTTCGCATCCAGCACCGTCACATTGGGCGCGCGATGGCTCAAGACGTAAATTCGATGCGTTGCCGGCTCAAAAAAGATGCCATCGGGGTTGCCCTTCACCTCGATGGTCTTGATCGTTGCGAGGGTCTTGGTGTCGAACATCACCACCGGGTTGCTGCTGGAAAAACCGTGGCCTGATTGCGGATCGACCGCCACACCATGCACGCCGCGCGTGTTGTCCATGACGCCTTCAGAGGCCAGCGTATCCAGATTGTAAACGGTCACCCGATTTCCCCTCGGGATAAACAACTTTCGGCTGCTCGAATCGGCAAAGACATAATCAAAGCCACCCGCCCCGCCGACCTTCGCGGTTTTGATGATCTTGTAAGGCCCACCCGATTCCGCCGGCTGCGCCTGCGCAGAAAGTGCCGTCGCCAAAACCATGACCGCCAACAGAGCAATCGCAGATCGCATTAGTTTTATCTCCAGTTTGGGCGGCGCAGCATCCACACCCGTCGCTTGACCCAATGAAGAACAAGCGCCGATCAGACAAAAGTTTCCAATTCCGGCGGCCGTTAAGTCCCTTTATAGGACAAAACAGGCCGAAGCACGCGCACGATTCGTGTCAGTTCGCGCTGGGCGCGCATCACAGCACGAATGTCCTTATAGGCAGCCGGCGCTTCTTCTCGAAGTGCGGGAGCAGCCCGCGGATCGATCCAAACGTCCTGCGTTTGATTTCGGAACTGGCCAAAAGTGATGCGTTGCCTCGCCTCGTGCCGGCTCATCGCCCGGCCGGCGCCGTGGGAGCTGGAGCAAAGTGAATCTTCCGCTCCGCGCCCTTCTACGTGATAGCTTTCGGTGCCCATTGAGCCGGGGATGATGCCTATCTCATTCGCGCGGGCGGAGGCGGCGCCTTTGCGATGCACCCACAGTTCCTGATCCTGATGCGTTTCAAGGCGGACATCATTGTGGTCGGCATCGAGGTAAGAATCAGCGATCGCCTGCGCACCCAGTACCTTTCGAGCGACTTCTGACGCATTTTGAATCATGATTTCGCGATTTGTACCTGCATAGCGTCGCGCCCATTCCATGTCGCGAATGTATTGCTGTCCAGCGTCGGTCGTTGCGTCCAGGTACCGAAGGCCAAGCGCGCCTTTCAATGCAAAGCGAAGATGCCAATCGGCGATGGCTTGTCCCATGGCGCGCGAGCCGCTGTGCACCATGAGCCATAATCGGCCCTCATCATCTTCCTGAAATTCCAGGAAATGATTGCCTCGGCCAAGCGTCCCAAGCTGCACGGCTCCATCGCGCTGCGCGACTTTTGCGATCGGTTCGGCAGTGAGTTGAGTCGGATCAAGCTCCGTGGCGCGCTGGAAAGCCAACTCGCGATTGGCATGTCGATGAATGGGCACCGCTTTGCGCAGCAGTTTGAACATCTCTGCCGCCCGGCGTGCATCGCGGAGCACGCCGGCCTCGCTTTCAAACGCAATCGCAGCCATTCCGCAGCCGATGTCTTTCCCGACCGCGTCGGGATAAATCAATGATCTGGTCGCGACTGCCACGCCGACACAGACTTGGTGCGAGAGGTGCACATCGGGCATGACCGCGATCCGTTGAACGTCATTAGCCCACGAAAGGCGCTCAATTGCCTTGCCGACATCTTTAGGCATCGGTTCCGCTAACCAACTACGAATCGGAGCTACAAAGGTGTTGCTCATCGCAGCACCTCCCCGCTCGCAACGACGCGGAACAACAACTCCGGCGCGCGCTTTCGCGTGATGGCGGAAGCAACTTCACGACGCAGCATCGGCGCTGCCGCCTCCAATCGACCGAGAATCTGCGACATCTGTTCGGCAGACATCACGTCGCCCGGTTGATTTGACTCGCTCGATGTCAGTGCGGTCATCGGATAGACACTGACCAGAAGCCGCCCCGCATCCGGCGCAGGAACGACATCCGCGACATACAGATCGCGCAACAAGGCATCACCGCAACCCGCCAGCGCCAAACTGAGAGTCTGCGCCACTTGGCGGCACAGTTGCTGGTCTTTGTGTCGTGCTTTTTTCCGGTGCGAATCGCTTAACAGCTCGTCAAACTCAAAAACATTTTCCAAATGAGAACTCTTCGCCGGCACATGCCGACGGCTGGTCCATCTTCGTGATTTCAAAAGAAAGGCTCCTGCCGCGGAAATGGATGCGCGCAGCGCAACCCATCCACGGCAAATGAATTTCAATGGAAGAGCGGGAATCGCCCGTCGATGCCCGGGCGGCGGGAATTACGCCGTCAATGCGCTTCGACGAGGCAACGCGAAGATGGGAGTTGCAATAAGCAGCATCGCCGCCTCACTTGGAAAAGACATCTGCGGACTTCATCGCCCGCAGATCACGAACATAGCATATGGATCGGCCGATTCCAAAGGTTTATTCAAAACTTCCTATCCAAAAGTCGATACTGCACCGCTTCGGCGACGTGGTTTTCGTTGATCTGGTCGGCTCCGTCGATGTCGGCGATCGTCCGCGCGACGCGGCGGACTTTGTCGTACGCACGGGCGCTCAGGCCCATCTCATCCATGGCTTGCTTCATGAGCAGCAGGCACGAGTCGCTTAGATCGCAGAACTGCTTGAGTTGGCGAGAATCCATGCGGGCGTTGGTGGTGCCGTCGCCAAAGCGCTTGAGCTGCGCGCTGCGGGCGCGGAGGACTTGTTGCCGCATCGACTGGCTGTCGGTGCCGGGCCGTCGGCTGGTCAGCTCGCGATAGGGAACGGTGGGCACTTCGACGTGAATGTCGATGCGATCGAGCAATGGGCCGGACAGCTTGGAAAGATATCGATCGCGGCTTTTTCCCTGCGGCTGGCCATCGGAATATCCGCTCGCGCTCGGGTTCATCGCGGCAACCAGCATAAATTTGGCGGGAAATCGAATCGATCCATGCACGCGAGCGACGGTCACCTCGCCGCCTTCCATTGGTTGCCGTAGCGTTTCCAGAACATGCCGCGAAAATTCCGGCAGCTCATCGAGAAACAAGACGCCATGATGCGCCATCGACACTTCGCCGGGCCGGGGAATGGACCCGCCGCCGACCAACGCTTGCGCGGTGGCCGAATGGTGAGGCGTACGGACCGGCCGCTGGTCCATCAGTGCGACGCCATCGGGAAGCAGTCCCATGGCCGAATAAATGCGCGTGGTTTCCAGTGATTCGGTGCGATTGAGCGGCGGAAGGATTGCCGGGATACGCGACGCGAGCATCGACTTGCCGGTGCCCGGCGGGCCGATCATCAAAATGTTGTGTGCGCCGGCACAGGCAATCGTAATCGCTCGCTTCACCGCTTCCTGTCCGCGCACTTCGGAAAAATCGAGCGATGCGGCATGTTTCGAAGCTTCGTAGGCCTGGCCATCCAATTCGTAAGGCTCCAGCGCGAGCTGATCGTTGAGGAATGCCACCGCCTGCGCGAGGGTTTTGACCGGATAGACGTCGATTCCCTCGACGACGGCCGCCTCCTGGGCATTTTCTTCCGGCACGATGACGCCGCGAAAATTCTTCTCTTTTGCGAGCATCGCCATGGACAGTGCGCCTTTGATCTTGCGAACGCGTCCATCCAGCGCGAGCTCACCCGCGATCAAAAAGACTTTGTGGGTATCGGTGGAGATTGAGCCGGTCCCGCGGAGGACGCCGATGGCCATGGGAAGATCCAAGGCCGTTGCCTCCTTTTTCACATCGGCCGGCGCGAGGTTGATTAGCAGTTTGTGGGCGGAAAACGGATACCCGCTGTTGATGATCGCCCGGCGGACGCGCTCAATGGATTCCTTCACCGCCGCTTGCGCCAGGCCGACAACCGTGGTCTTCTCCATCCCATGCATGGAAACGTCCACCTCCACCTCGCAGGTGAGCGGATCGATTCCAATTAATACAAAGCTATGTACGCGGGAAAGCACGTGGGAAGTGTAACCGCAAGGCTTTTAGCCCCAAAAACTTAAGCGCAAAGATTTTTTCGACCTGAAATCCTTTGCGTTTTATTTCTGGTCCGATAATATCTCTGAGTTGAGCAACATTAAGTCAGATGGGGTGAGTTTCACTAAAGTCTGACACTTCGCTCACAAAGTGGGTATTCGCCAAGGGCGACGGGAGGCAGGGATGTTCCCTTTTCCCGATCTGGGGTCATTCGATCATCGTGAGGGCTCATGAGTATTTCGAATATCAAGCGGATTCTTTGCGCGGGCGTAGTCGGCGCTTTTCTTGCTGCTGGCGCAGCGAGCCAAGCAGCTTCGGTTAGCTACAACGGTTACACATTCGATAATGGTGGCTTCGGCGGGACCAATACCGTCAGCGGGTCGGATCTTCAGGTCGGCAGCGGTCCTAATCTGGATACCGTCGATGGTTATTATTACGGCGCCGCCCATTACAACACATCGGCCGCGTTTCGTTCTGCGTCAACCCCATTCGTTAAGGCAACCCTCAGCGACCCCGGCTCGGGCGATGCGGGCTTCCTTGCCATTGAGCAGGAAAGCGGTATTGGTCGTTCCTGGGCGGAAATTGGCGTCGACGGCGACAACAGCACCTCCAACTACAGCCTGCTCTGGTGGAACGAAGCCACCAATGTGAGTGGCGACGTCATTCTCGGCGCGCGAACCGCCGGCGATCATTCGCTGGAAATCGGACGCGAAAGCGACGGCCAGGTCGATTTTCTATTCGATGGCTCGCTGGTCTACTCGACCACCAACATCACTCCCGCCTACTTCGGCGACGTCTACCTCTTCTCCCAGGGAAGTGCGCCGAATGTGATCACGACTTACACCGACTATTCCGCAGGCACCGATTTTCCGGTCGTGGCCCCAGTGCCTTCAGCCGCTTATGCGGGAATGGCTCTCCTGGGTTGCCTGGGCGCCGTCGGCGGAATCCGTCGCCTTCGACGAACCGTTGCCTGAATGAGGTTCTGCCAGGATCGCACGTGAGGGATATCGCGGAGGCGCTAGGGCCTCCGCGAATAGTAGGACTCAAGGGTGGCCGGCCCTGCGATGACCCCTTCCTGCTGCGCCTTTCCAGGCGCGAGAACCAGTTCATATCGCTCAAGGTCATCGTGCTTGAGGAATGTCGCGTCGTCTTCAGGCGGCGCGTCCTCGGGCAGTTCGCGACCCAGGTTATAGGCCCGGCATTGCAGGATGTAATCGCCCGCGGCCAGCTCGACGATCTCTCCATAATCGAGACTGAAGATGCGCAGATCGCCGCTGGGAAGCGCGAGATTGAGCTGGATCACGCGGTCCGCATCTTTGGGAGCATCAAGCTCCGGCGTCTGCCACACATCGATCCGGTGGTCATTTCCCCGGGCGACGGTTTGGAAAACAATTGCATTGCCGACTCGAAACCAGCCGGGAGATTTAGCCGCGCTGTGAGAACTGTTCAGCCTTTTGAAATCGGCCGCCTGGTTCGATGGCTCGTGCGAAGCGTCATAAACAAGAAAGCTGTTCTGGCTGCAAAAGAAACGTAATTGTGCGATTCGACGCATAGTCAGGGTCCAGTCCTTTTCCCCTGCCTCGATTAGACATTTTACGCATTTCCCCACTGCGGGGTCACGCGGGCTTTGCCTCAGAAATCTCATTGAGTGCCGCTCGCGCCGGCGCAAAACTCGGATCAACATTCAATGCCGCTTTATATGCGGCCTGCGCGTCCGCATGAAGATTCTCGCCCGCGAGAATCTGGCCAAGTCGATAGTGAACCATTGGCTGCTTCGGAGCGAGAGCGATCGCCGCGCGACAGACGAGAATCGCTTCGCCGATGTTTCCGCGCCGGGCCGTCGCCAGGGCAAAGTCGGCCATGATTTGCGAATCCTGCGGCGAAAGCTCAAGCGCAGCCCGCAGCACGCCCTCTGCTTCTACAAGATGCCCGCGCTCCAGCAATACGCGCCCCAAATGCGCGCGATAACCAACAGCGCGCGGATTCAGCTCCACCGCGCGCGAGGTCATTTTAATTTCCAGGTCCGGCAGGTTGTGTTCCCCCGCCAGCGCGCCCAATCGGTCGGCCGCCTCGGCATTGTTAGGATCGAGATTCAAAATGAAGAAATACAAATCCCGCGCTTCGATGAATCGCCCGGCCTTGTGATGCTCGATTGCCGATTGCATGTATTGCGCGACCGTTTTGCCCGGCGCCAGCGTCGCTTCGCGTCTCGCGACGGCTTCATTGATGACCTTCTCGACGCCTTCCAATCCTTCGCGGGCAAAGGCGCGCCCCATCACGCGGTAATGGTCCTTGAATTCCTGGCCGGAAGGATTGTGCCACACGTTTCCGGCAATGTACGCGCCGGCCATGCCGATCTGGCTTTCCATCTCCTGGCGGCGGGCATCTTCGGCGGAAGTCATGCGCGTCGCCTTGTAATCCGCGCCATGCGGAACGGCCAGCAACTGCACATAAGCCTCGCCTTTGCGAAAAATATGCCGCTGCCCCGGCGGTGGTACGCGGAACACGACAAACAGCACTTTCGGCCACCATTCGGTGCGGATGTGTCCCATCATCGCGAGCGGAACGGTGCCGGTGTCGTCGGTGAAAAAGCGCGGATGCGGATTGGTACGAATGACGTAGCCCGGCGGAGCCTGGATATCGATGTTGCTGGTGAAGAGGTAATACTTGGCAGGCCGCGGGAAAAATGCCCCGAATTCATTACCCGTCAGCATACCGCCGGGCTCTTTGGCGTAGTCCCATTCGAAGCGGATGTCGCCGTTGTCGTTGACGACGTGGCATTCTGTTTCGTAAGGGTAAGTTAGTTCCAGACCATATGTAGACGCTTCGACAAAAGGCGGGCAATGCCAAAGCTGCGGCTCAGAGCCGTTGACTTTCTTCACATCATCCCCGGCCCAGCCGGGAATCTTTATCCGGATCGGCTGAGGCGGAAAAGCCTTCCCGGCAATGCGGTACTTAAGCTCGAAATCTTCCATAGCGGGGCGCGCAGCAAATGAACGTTCGACCAGCTTTTAGATATGTCTGCCACTATATCGGACACGCGGTCCCGCACAATGCTGGTTCGCGCCTTCTACTTCTCCGCATTCGTCCATTGCTCGATCTGCTCGATCGTCATATTTCCATTTGGCGCAAGTCGCGCATCAATGAACGCTCGCTCCTGCACATCCGGCAGAAACTGACTCCAGGACATCAGTGTCCCTCGACAAATTCGCTCTGTCGATTCCGGCTCATCGCGCACTTGCTGGGTCAACTGATCGATGACATGATGTGGAATTCGCGATTTCTCGCTGGGATAGATGAACCTAAAGAGGATCAGATAAGACAACAGCAAAGCCCGATTCTCAGCGAAACGATCGATCAGATGCGCCCAATCCAGCTTCGCCCCCAGCCCATACAGCAGATGAGCCACGTCCGCACCGTCGTAACGGTCGCGTTCCATCACAAACGACTTGCTCCAGATCATTTCCTCCGGCGGACAAAGTCTCGCCGACCGCCCCAGCACCTGCCCATCGAGCGCCCGTTCGAGCCAGACATCATCTACGAGGCAGATCCCATTCCCTGACCCGTAAATGAAATCGACAAAGTCAGGATCATCCGAACGATCATTAAAAGCTTTTGCGACCCAATGCGGGTGCGTCATCTCGGTTCGAAAACCAGCCTTTTCGAAGGCATCCAATGCCCGCTCCAGATCGCGCGGGCGGAGAAACGTGTCGAAATCCTTCGTGTGCCGGACGATCCCTGTGTAGGACGCGAGCGCATAAGCGCCGCCCACAACATAAGGCACCTCAGCGCTATCGAGAATCTGCATCGCCTGTAGGTAAAAATCCCGCGTTTCCTGTCCCAGCCCATCGAAGACGTCTTGTGGCTGAGCCTGTTGAGTGTCGGTGAGTGGCATCGAACATCCTTCCAGGCGCATGGCCAAAGCCCGGGGTCCATATCGAGCAAAGCCGGTGCCGAGGCACGGATCTTGCCCGCCAGGGAGGCATGGACAACGGTCGCAGCGTGAAATGTGAGCTGGGAAAGCCGGTTCGGGTGGCGGCGGTGGGCGATCTGCATTGCGGCGCAGGTTCCCGCGGCGTACTTCAACCGTTACTTGCGCAAATCAGCGCCGCCGCCGACATCCTGGTGCTCTGCGGCGATCTGACCAATCATGGCTTGGCCGAAGAGGCCAAAGTGCTGGCGCAGGAACTCTCCGCCGCCGCCAAGCTTCCGGTCCTCGCAGTCCTTGGCAATCATGATTTCGAAGCCGGGCAGGCCAATGACATCAACAAGGTTTTGACCGATGCAGGCGTGAGAATGCTCGATGGCGAAGCCGAGGAAATATGCGGCGTTGGATTCGCCGGCGTCAAAGGTTTCTGCGGCGGCTTCGGGCGCGGCACGCTATCGGCCTTCGGCGAGCCTGCCGTCAAAGATTTTGTGCAGGCGGCGGTGGAAGAAACGATGAAACTCGAAAAGGCGCTCCAGCAGCTTCGCACGCCACGCAAGCTGGCGGTGCTGCACTATTCGCCGGTGAAAGACACGGTCGAAGGCGAGCCGATCGAAATCTTCCCCTGGCTCGGCTGCAGCCGACTCGAAGAGCCGCTCAATCGATATCATGTAACCGCTGCGGTCCACGGCCACGCTCACAAAGGCTCCCCCGAAGGGCATACTTCGACGGGTGTCCCCGTCTACAACGTCGCGCAGCATGTCATGCGTAAGGCCTATCCCGATCATCCCCCCTTTCGGCTGTTAAATGTGCCTGCTGCTCCACCGGTTCCGGAAGCGCCGATGCCGACGGGCCAGCCGGTGGAGACGCATGTGAGTTGAATCCGTCTATCACCGCGCCTTCATCAAATCATCCACCGCCGGCGCGAGATCGACCAGATACTCATCTCCCTTCGGGTTCTTGGTCAGCGCGACGAGGATGTAATGGCGGCCCGGGCCGGTGATGTCGGCGGTGTCGTGGAGCCAGTCCTGCCAGGTGCCGGACTTGCGGAGGATGTGCAGGCCGCGGCCGGCGAGACCTTTGACGAATTTGTTTGGGTCGTGGGGGATGTCGGGGGAATCGAAGATTTGGCGCATCGTCGCCGACGCCTCGGGCGAAACGAGCTTGCCCTGTTCCAGCAGCAGGTAATAGCGGAGCAGTTGCCGGACATTGGCGGCGTGGGAATTGTCGCTGACGGGGTCGGGGTAGCGCTCGCCATCCCGGCTGTAATGCTTGCCGCACCAGATGCCGCCGCCGTGGTTTTTGTCGTAGAAGCCGTAGCTGTCGAGGATTGATTGGATCTTCTTCAATCCCACGGTATGCGAGTATTTCGACGCCATCTCGTTGCTGGAGACTTTGATCATCAACCCCAGCTCATGGCGAACCGTCGGATCGAGATGCGTGGCGGCCTCCGGATGCGTCTGGAAGTACCCCAACAGGATGGCGACCTTCGCGACGCTGGCCGCGTAATCGGTGTGATCTGGATGGATCATCGCCAGGCGAAGGTGATCGAGGTCGAGGAGGCCGACGTTGGTCTGGTCAGGGGAGATGCCGTACTTGACGCGGAGCCTGGCGTCGATCGACTCGAGTTGGGTCTGCAGGGCGGGATTGAGCGGCGTGGAATAGTCGAGGGTGTAATTGTCGAATGGGCGGGTGGCTGGACGATCGGGGGAGCCGAGAGCGGGGGTTACAAACATCAGCACGAGGGGAATGATAACCCGCATTGAAATGATCCTCGTTGAACTCCGCGTATCAATCCTCATCCAACTCGCGGAAGTGATTGAAATTGAACGCCGTCGCGCCGGATGCCCGAATGAAACTAGCCAAGACACTGTCGTCAGTCAGTACAGGTATATCTGTTTTGGCCAGTTCGAGAATTCCCGAGTCCGTAATGCCGATTTTCAGAAACCGGTCGCACCTGCTAGCGTCGATGCTGGAGATCGTGTGTTCCTGCACAGTGCCGATGATCCTGCGAAGAGTAGTGAGAATGCCGGTTCGATCTGGATCGGCTATTTGCGCCGCGAGATTGCTCACCTCGCAGACAATTGCATGCGTTGTCTGGACTGTCCCAAACTCGCCAATGATTTGAAGGAGCAAGTCGTAATCGCGAGGGAGGAAAGGAGTGGTCCGCTTGTGCCTTCCGACCAACTCGCGCTTATACGACCCGACGATGAGCAGAAGTAGGATGTTGGTATCAATCAAAACACCTTTGGATCGATAACGCGCCCAAATCGTCATCGCATTCTCATACCCAGAACTGCTCCGGATGTCCCGTCCACCTCAACCACCTTATATACGCGCTCGAATTTATCGTTCAGTATTTCGCGGAGTGCATCATTGGTTCTAATGAACTTCGAAGCTGGCACGACAGCCTTATGATCGAATCCGATCGTCACATCCCAACGGTTGGCTTCGTGCTCGAAGCGGACTTCCTCAAGCAGAATGTTTTGGGGATCCTCCTCGCTGTAAAGATCCTTGATATGCGCCGCAGCAATCGAAACTGCCTGCTTCACGTTGATCTTTGGAAGTGTGTCAGCGGTCATATCTGAATCATACACCAACTAAACCGATGGATCAGGCCAGCCGAACATTCCCCAAAAATTTCGCTTGACTTCGTCCTATAAGTTAGGGTATTGTCCCGGGAGAACAACTTCCTTAAATCGGCGGAGGATCCGGCGATGATGACTTTGCGAATGATCGAGCGGCTGTGGAACGGTAAATCTTATCTGGCCTTGTATAACCTGTTGATCGGCGCGCGGCCGGAGCGGGCGTTTGGATTCCAAACCCAGCTTTCGTCGCTGGCGGGCGTGACGGCGCTGGCGATCATCCGGCTCGATGAGCTAAATCAGTCAGCCGCGCCGTTCTGCACGAGATTAATCCATACCCTCCTCAATACGCAGGAAGCCGATGGCGGCTGGGGGGATCTAGTCACCACGACGATGTGCGTCCGCGCTTTGGCCTGCAATCAGGGTGCGGGCGTGGCGCTGGAGCGTGGGCTGGCGCATCTGGCTCATCTTCAAAAGGCGCAAGGCATCTGGCCTGATGGGCCGATGCGACGGATGCCGGAGGATCCGAAGGTTTCGCTGTTCATCTTGTATGAGCTGGGACATCTGCCGGCCTTCCGGGCGGCAATCCGGTTCGACGATGCACGGGCCTGGTTTGAGCGTTATATGCAGGTTCTCAGCGGCGAGTGTGCCGGGCTGTGGGAGCGGGCGAAGCTCAAGTGCCGGCAGCAGGTCGGCGCGGAAAAGCAGAGGACGTTGTTTGCGGCGGCGTGAGGAGCAGCGATGACTCGCGATAGGGATGGGGCGTTTTCAACCAGATGTGTCGTTGATGGCGCGTTTAGCAATCCTCGCGTGCGAGCTGCAATTCTTCGATTCAAGTAGCGCGCGACATTGGCATTTGGCTCATGTCGTGGATGTTCGATCGAGACTGGTTCTTGACAGCGCGCAACGGCGGGCAAGCCCGCCCGCTAAACAATTGCGCGTCAGACACATGTCTTGCGACTGTCGAAATTCACACCGAAAAGCGATTTGCTTCCGCTATTCCCGCGCCGAAGCGCTGGATGTCGGTGCTTGCGGAAGCTTGAGGACCATACCGACTTTTAAACGCCCCGCGTCGTTACCCATCTGCTCTTTGTTGAGCTGGTAGATGGAATCGGCTTTGTCTCCACGGCCGTAGAGGCGCATCGAGATCTTGTAGAGATTGTCGCCGCTGCGGACGACGTATTCCTTACTGTTGTCAGCGACGACTTTCACCAAGCCGTGCTTGGCATGGCTGGCGGAACCTGATTCAGAGCTCGCTGCTTCGACTGCATCGCCCTTGCCAGGCAGACGAATGGTCATGCCGGGTCGGAGGCGGCGAGCGTCGATGTTGGGATTGGCCTTGGCGATCTTGCCGGCGTATTTGGCGTCGCCGTAGTAGGCTTGGGCGATGGAGCTGAAGGTTTCTCCCGATGCGACACGATGGGTCGATGCCGTCAGGGTAGACGTAGACGATCCCGGCCGGGTCGTGGGGCTGGAGTGCGTCGGTTCGAGTGGCGGATCGATCAACGTCGTGCCATTTCCGCGGCTCGACGTGTCGCCACTTCCGGTGTCGAGGGAAGTGTCATGCGTGGCGCCGTCCACATGATCGGCCGCGAGGAGCTCGGCCCACTTGGTGCCGCTGGCACTGTTACCCGTTGCGGGGGCGGTGTCGCCCTCGCGATCCGGGTAAATCTTGGTCTCCGGTTTGTCGCTGCCGCTGGGCTTCGCCGCGTTCGGATCAGCAGCCGGTGCCGGCTGATTAGCCGTGGTATTCGGCTGTGAAACAGAGCCACCTCCGGCAGCGGTTGTTGTATCGCTGTCGGAGGTGGGCTGCGCCTGAATACCGCTGGTATCCAGGGTTACTTTCTTCTTGTTGTTCTTTGGAACGACGACGGCATAAACCAGCAAAACCGCAACCAGCACGCCGCCAATCGCCATCCCGATGCGCGAATCCCTTCGCATAATTGGGCATCCTTTCCCACGCGGGAATTTCAATTTCTTACGCGCCAGCCGTCCGCGGTTTACCCGACATCGGCGCCATGCGCGTCTCCTCATGTTCGATGCGCTTGCCGACCAACAAGATCGGCGAAGCAATTGCGATAGAGGAGTACGTTCCTACAAGTATGCCAACCAGCAAGACAAATGTAAAGCCATGGATACCCTGGCCGCCCAGGAAGTACATGATCGCCACGGTTACGATGTTGGTTCCGGCCGTCAGCAACGTACGCGACAACGTCTGGTTGATCGCATCGTTGATGATCTTTCGGCTTACGTGCCCGAACTTGCCTCGGTTCTCTCGAATTCGGTCGAATACCACAATCGTATCGATCATCGAGTAGCCCATGATGGTCAAAATACCCGCCACCACGGTCATATTGATACGGAATGGCTCGAGTTGAAGGATGTTCCGCAGCACCGGCACATTCACAAGATAATGGGCAAAACCCAGTGCCGCGATGGTAAAGGCCACGTCGTGCAGAAGGGCCACGACTGTTGCCGTGCCATACTTGAGGTTTCCGAATCGGAACCAAATGTAGGCCATGATCGCCAGCACCGAAAGCACCAGGGCCTCGATAGCGGCGGTGGTCGTATCGCCGGCCACCTGGGCATCGAAGGTCTTCACCTGCTGAAGTTGCGCCGGCCGATTAATGGCGTCGTTGGTCATCTTCCAAAGCGGCTCGGCCACCTCGACCTGCCACTTGTCGGCATCCTTCATGTAAGGAATCGCGTCATCGTTTGCCAGCACGACCGCCGTCGCCGACGCCCGATCGGAATTGGATCCATAAGGCGTCTGCACGGTGAATTCCCGCCGCGCGCCTGGATCGTTGCTGGACAACTGGAACTGCTGCTGGTGAATGCGATCGGCAATGGCCGTTGCCGACAAAGGCGGATCGATATGTGTCAGCACAATCGCCACGCCGCCCTTGTCGTCGTCAGCCGTCGGCACCTTAAACCCGCCGGCCCATGTGCCCTGGACTAATGCTTTAGTGTTGGCATCGGTCAAAGGAAGGACGGTGTGGTTCATCGCCGCCGCGAGGGGCTTGCCGACATCTTCGAATTGCGAAGGCACATCCACTTTCAGCAGTGAATTCCCGCTGGAATCTCGCATCGTTGCGAGCACCGCTTCCTGCACCTGCGCGCGATTGGCATTGGGCGTGCTGACTTCATACGTCAGGTCATTCCCGCCGATGGACTGCGGCTGCGGGCTGGGCAGCGCATTGGGATCCCCCTTCTCCAGCAGCTTACGGACGTCGTCGATCGGCAATGGCTTCTTGAGCTCGAAAGTCACCGACGTTCCGCCAGCGAACTCGATATCAAACATCTTCCCCTGGCTGACCTTGATGCTGAACAGCACCGACCCAATAACGATTGCAATAACACTAAATCCAATGAAAGCCCAGGCCTTGCCCATCCAGTCGATATTGGGGCGAAGCAGCTTGTCCCACTTGGGGAAGGTCATCGGAATGCTGCCGAGCGTTCGCACGCCAAAGTTCTCGACCATGATGTTGAAGATGGTCCGCGTGACGAACAACGCGGTGAACAGCGAAGCCACGATACCGATGATCAGCGTGATGCCGAACCCGCGCACCTCTTCGGTTCCCAGCAGAATCAGGAAGATCGAAGTGATGATGGTCGTCATGTTGGAATCCCAGATGGCGCTGGCGGCCTTGCCAAAGGCATGGCGGAGCGCCATTCGGATTCCGACGCCGTGAATCTGCTCTTCGCGCAGTCGCTCGAAGACCAGCACGTTGGCGTCCACCGCGGTGCCGATCGTCAGCACGATGCCGGCGATACTGGGGAGGGTGAAGGTCGCGTTGAGCGCGCTCATGACCGCGAGGATCAGCAGCACGTTCATGACGACGGCAAAGAACGCAACGATTCCGGAAATATAGTAATAGCCAATCAAAAACACGCCGACGACCGCGAGGCCCGCGACGCAGGCCAGCAGACCGGCATGAAGATTGTCCTGCCCGAGCTGCGGGCCGACCGTCTGTTCGCTGATCGGCTCATCCGCGAGTGTTGCCGGAAGACTTCCCGCTCGAAGCGTGCTGACCAGGTAGTCCAATTCCTGCGGCGTAAACCCGCCCTGCCCGCCGGAGATCTGTCCTCGCTCGCCGATGGTCGCTTCGATGTTGGGCGCGCTGATGACGCGGCCATCCAAGACGATTGCCATCGGCTTGTTGTGATTGCCCTGCGTGAGCTGCCGCATGTACGCGCCGCCCTGCGGGTCGAAAGTGAAGCCGACGACCTGCTCGCCGGTCATTTCCGTTTCGACATCGGCATTGGTCAGCACCCAATGTTTGCGACCCGGCCCGTTGTCAATCGATTTATCAGGCGTGATGTAGCAAAGCACGTAGTTGTGCTTGTTGTAAGGAACGCTGTTGCTCTTGAACTCCTTGACGTTGTCCACCTGGTACCAGCGTGTCGTATCGCCGGCCTGCAGCTTGGGCCCCTGCGTTTGCAGGCGCTCGACCATCTTCTGGTATTCAGCCGCCGGCAGATCATTGGCCAGGATATGGAATTCCAAAACGCCTGCGCCTTGAAGCTTGCGCTTCAAATCGGTCACGTCATCCAGCATGCCGCGCGTATTCTTCACGGCATCGGAAGCGGCGACATATTCATCGATCGCCTTCACACGTGCCGGGAAGTCCGCATACTGTTTATGCAGCGCCGCCAGATCGGCGTTGCGCTCAGATTCCGGCTCCGCAAGGATCGAATCGATTTCCTCGGGATGAACATTTGATGCCGCGATCGGCGATGGCCCAGCCGTTTCCGCACCGGGAGCCTTGGGATGAAGCAGATTGTTGTATTCAATGCGGAGGCGCGCCTCTTCATCCGCATTCTGTGCCTTGTGGGCCGCTTGAATTTGATCCCATAGACCGGCGAGCTTGTGGTAAAGCTCCTTGCGTTTCTGGCTGTCGGAAGCCATGCGATCCAGATCGGCCCGGGTCTTGCCGTTCTTGCCCTCGATGGCATCGACCACATCATCGGTATTGACGTTGGTGGCTTCCAGCGCGTCCTGCGCCGCCACCATGTTCCGGCTCAGCTCCTTGCGCTTGGCGGCATTCGCCTGGGTGTCGCCGGTAAGAGGCATCTGGATCTCGAGGCGCGTATCACCCTGCGGACGCCAGATCAGGTTTCGCACGCCTTCCGGATCGACGCGCTTTTTGAGCACTTCCGCCACCTGGCTGGCGAGCTGCCCATTGGGCTTGATGCCTTCGGGAGGCTTGATTTCGTACAGCAGGCTGGTGCCGCCGACGATGTCGATGCCGGGCTTGAGATTGATCCAGTGATCGACCTTGTCGTGCGGATGGCTGATCTTATGAAGTACCGGCGAAAAGATGATCGCCAGCGCCGCCAGCAGGACGACGCCGATGATGCTGAGTCGTTGTACGTTATGTTCGTGCATGGTTGGCTCGGAAGGAATTCAAATGGCAATTCGGTGAGCCGATTTGTCGGCAATGAGCGAAAGGCCAAATTGCAGAAGAAAGAAGCGGCTTCAAATCCCGGCAAAATCGCATCCATCTACGCGATTCCGCCGGCTGTAGGAGACTGGTTCTTAGCCGATCATCGGCGGGCCGGTCGGTTGGAGCGATTGACCTGCAAAAATCACTTGACCAATCTTCGTCTGTGATGCACCTGAAATTGCCAGCAGAATCGGCTGCCTGGGCAGGAGGTCAAACGCAGTCACGGCATACACGAAGCCGGTCGAGGGGCCATGAAATTCCATCTCGTGGATTCGCGCCTGGCCCGATGCACTCGCCTGCCGCCATCGGAGTGCGGGAGATCTCCGAACGCCACGACGTGCAGATTTCTCGTTCTCGGTCGATTCTTCCGGCCGGGCATTGGCGGCATCGCGCGCCGCCTGCATGGTCCCGTTGCCGCGCGGCGTTTCATCATGCTGCCGGGAATCGCTTTGCGACTGCGCCGCCTGGGCCGCGGCGCCGATGACCGGCGCAAAGGAAAGACAAAGCACCACCTGCGCCATGAGCGCGAGCGTGAGCCGCCTTGTCTGAATCGATTGCGACATCATTTAGAATTCCGGTTTGGCATCTCTCGCCAAACCAATCCGCCATCGCAGCGTTATTGGGTCTTTTCTTCTTCAACGACCCGGTTAATCGCGCTGCGGGAAAACTTGATCTTGGTGTTGTTGCTCTCGTCCACCTTCACCAGCACCTCGCCGTCGCGCACCTCGACCACCGTTCCGAGGATGCCGCCGATAGTCTGCACGCGGTCGCCTCGCTTCATCTCGTCGATCATCTTCTGCTTCTGGCGATCCTGTTTTCGCTTCGAATTCATCGAGAAAAACATGAAAATCAGCAGGATCGCGATGAGCGGAAAGATGGGCGAGCGAACCAGATCGGCCCAGGTATTTTGACCGGCCGACGGAGCCGCCGGCGCCGCGGCAGCAAGAGCATGAAAAACCAGGCTGTTCAAACCATCTCCTTATTCAATCGTCAAACCAATTCTATTTCTCACTGGGATCAGGATCAGAGGCCGAATCATCCTGGGCCGGGCCCAACGCACATCTTGGATCATCGCGGCGAAACTGCTCGAATGCTCCCTGGCCAATGGCTTTACGAATGTCGGCCATCAGCCGTTGGTAGAATCGAATATTATGCACCGACGTAAGCACGGGGCCAAGCATCTCGCCTGCAAAAAAATAATGCCGGATCGCGCCACGCGTGAAATGGCGGCAGGCGTAGCAGTCGCAGCCGTCCTCGATTGGCCCACGATCGGCGATAAATCGGCTGTTTCGCAGGCGAATCGCCCCGCCGGCGGTAAACGCGTAAGCATTGCGCCCGTTTCGTGTTGGCATCACGCAATCAAACATGTCGATGCCATTGGATACGCCCGCCACGATATCCCGCGGGAAGCCGACACCCATCAAATATCGCGGTTTATCGGGCGGTAAGATCGGCGTCACGCCGGCCAGCACCGCGACCATCGCCTCAAAACCTTCCCCCACCGCGCATCCGCCCACCGCATATCCCGGGAAATCCATTTCGATCAATCGACGGGCACATTCATGGCGAAGCGCCAGATCGGTTCCCCCTTGTACGATGGCAAACAGCGATTGATCGCTCGGCCGCGCATGCGCCTGCTTACATAATGCCGCCCACCGCACCGTCCGCTCCACCGCCTGTCTGTGATACTCCGGCTCAGCCTTGCCGGGCGGGCATTCATCGAAAGCCATGATGATGTCGGCCCCAAGATCGTTCTGCACCTGGATGCTGCGCTGCGGCGAAAGGTGAATCATCGAGCCATCGATGTGGCTCTTGAATGTCACGCCGTCATCATTAATCGTGCGAATGTCGGACAGCGAGAAGACCTGGAACCCGCCGCTGTCGGTCAGGATCGCCCCGGGCCAGGACATGAATCCGTGAAGATCACCCAATGCCGCCACAACCTTTTCTCCGGGCCGGAGCATCAGGTGATAGGTGTTCGCCAAAATGATCTGCGAGCCGGTGGCGGCAACCTGGTCGGGCAGCACGCCTTTAATGGTCCCCTGCGTTCCAACCGGCATGAAGGCCGGCGTATCAAAAGATCCATGGCGCGTCGTCACGCGACCGAGGCGCGCGCTCGAAGATCGATCGACAGCGAGCCGCTCATACCGTAGCGGCGCATCAGACAAAACATTCATTGCTCCGATTGTGGGGGAGAAGGCGGGTTCGCCTCAAGAGCGCGGCAGCATCGGGGATAGGTCATCGCGTCGCACGTTACACAATGTTACAAAATGTGGCCTCGACTTTTGCACTTTTTAGCCGACTGAGCCGGTGGATTTGTGGTTGGCGCGTGGCCGGACTCTTTGTCATTTTGAATGACAAGCCAATAAAAAGGAGTCCGGCCTATGTTTCGGCTGCCCCAGGAGGCGGGCATTCTCAACCAGTTTTCCCCCGCATTTACCCAACCCACTTTTGAACGATTC